>ERZ724506.767-NODE-767-length-11154-cov-3.155510_pt1 | contig 11154 bp, 8 predicted proteins | sample MGYA00376039_ERZ724506 | MGnify/ENA primary metagenome ERZ724506 (study PRJEB28724, sample SAMN07190887) | wastewater metagenome | isolation source: effluent of sewage treatment plant in Hong Hong | place: USA: Christiansburg, Virginia | collected 2016-03-01 ... | reverse complement strand
AGATCACGGTTAAAATCACTGAAACCAGTACACCCACCAAGGTATTTAGGTTTTTAATGAATGGAATCACGATGGCAATAAAAGTTGCTACAATCGAAAAATCGAGATGATATTGATCTAAGTTTGGTATCGCTGATGCGAGAAATACACCACAGGCGCTAAACAATACCCAACATAGATAAAAACAACTTCCTGCACCTAGCAGATAATAAATATAGTGTTGTTGCCTTTTAATACTGACGGCAAATAATTCATCGGTCAGCAAGAAACCTAGCATCAACCGATATTTTAATGGTTGTTTGGAAATATCTTCGCGTAAATACAATGCATATAAATAATGCTGTGTGGTGATCAGAAAAACAGAAATAATAATTGTGAGCGCTGGCGTACCTGCCATCACCAACCCAAGCGTCATTAATTGAGCCGCTCCTGCGAAAACCAACGCAGACATCGCAATCGCTTGTAGCGTCGTCAATCCTGCTTGGATTGCCATTGAACCTGCCAACAAGCCCCAAGGCAATACGGCAAAACACAGAGGCAAGATTTTGATCACTCCATTTAAAAATGCCCGTGTTTCACTCATCGGCGTGTCATCTATGCTCTCACCTAACATCAAAACCACAATTTATTATCAAAGACATTCTGACTATGCCAAAAATTGCTAAATGAAGATTGTATAAAATTGCTATTTTATTTGAGATAAGCGATATAACCGCCTGGGGTAATGCCAAAAGCTTGACGAAAATGCCGACTAAAATGACTTTGATCCGAGAAGCCACACTGTTGTGAAACCTCAGATAAGTTCAATCCTTGTCTTAATAATTTTTGTGATTTTTGCAAACGCGCCTGCACTAACCATGCATGGGGTGACAGACCTACATGCTTTTTAAACTGACGTAAAAAGTGCCACTGACTTAGATTGGCAATTTCTGCCAATTGAACCAAAGAAAATTCTTGTTCAGGCATACTCGCCATTAATTCTTTAATATTTAGAATACGTTGTTTGGCATGACTGAGATCTGTTGCGAGTGGCTTGACTTGACTGTACTTTGATACGAGCCAAGCAATCGTTGACAGAAATAAAGTTTGTTTGAGTAAGGTATTGTTAGGTTGCTCTAACAAATCAAAGAGTAAACGAAATTGCTGTGCCAAGCCTTCATCATGCAAGACTGCATCTCTAAACCATGGCGCAGTGCCATTTACCGTAGTTAAGTCACGTGTTAACTCATTAAAAATCTCAGGTGTGGGATAAATAGCGCGATAGCACCAACCAGTATCAACCGCAGAAGAACCTGTATGAACTTCATCGGCATTGACCAAAATAATATCGCCTTGGGGTGCAACATGATGCCCACCTGTGCGATAAAAACGTTGTGCGCCCTCTTCGATCACTCCAATGCAAAATCCTTCATGAACGTGTCGTGAAAACTCCTGCTGAAAGTAACTGGCTTTCAACATTTCCAAACCACCGAGTTCTTCAAGGTGTAAGTAATCGACTTGTTCACGAGGTCTACGCGACATCACGACCTCCTTTGATTTTTGCATTCGCTCAGGTTAGCGTGATTTAGGGAAATTTATAGAAGAAAATTGCGCTTTATCATAACGGTCTATTTTTTATCCTATTTCAAGCGATTATTCAAATAAAAAAACCTCCCAGAATTTCCTCTGAGAGGTCTTGAGTAAATGTTTTATCTCAACTTATTTCGAGCCTTTAATCCCTGCTTGTAATAACAATGCACCTAAACCACCGATTTTTTGCTCTTGTGGTTTTTCAGTTTTTGGCTTGTTATTCTGCGGACGTTTAAAGTCACCTTCTTTACGTGGTGGGCGTTGACCTTGAGGTTTACGCTCTGAACGTTCAGTACGATCTTGCTGTGGGCGCTGTTGTTGGCGTGGTGCTTTCGCTGGTGCAGAACCTTCGGCACGCATACTCAAGTTCACACGATTGCGTTCTACATCAACCTGCATCACACGTACTTGTACAATTTGACCTGGTTTCACGACTTTATGTGGATCAGAAACAAATTCATTCGCTAATTCAGAGATATGCACTAAACCATCTTGATGTACACCAACATCCACGAACGCACCAAAGTTCGTGACATTGGTAACGACGCCTTCAAGTTGCATCCCTTCAGTGAGTTGAGCAACTTCGGTAATGTCTTCACGGAATTTTGCAGTACGGAACTCTGGACGTGGATCACGTGCAGGCTTTTCAAGTTCGGCTAAAATATCCTGAATCGTTGGTAAACCAAATTTGTCATCAACAAACTCATCGGCTTTGACTTGGCGAATGATTTCAGTATTACCGATGATGTCTTTTACTGTTGTCGCTTTTGCTGCAACAATTTTTTCCACCACGCCATAACTTTCTGGGTGAACTGCAGATGCATCTAATGGCTCAGAACCATTTTGCACACGTAAGAAACCTGCTGATTGTTCAAAGGTACGCTCACCTAAACGTGGCACTTTTTTCAAGGCTTGACGGTTATCAAAACGACCATTTTCTTTACGATATTCAACAATTTGCTGTGCAATTGATTTATTCAAACCCGCAATATAAGCCAAGATTGCTGGAGATGCGGTATTCACATCTACGCCAACGGCATTCACACAGTCTTCAACCACAGCATCTAATGTTTTTGCTAAACCAGTTTGATTAACATCATGTTGATACTGACCTACACCAATTGATTTTGGATCAATTTTAACAAGTTCAGCCAATGGATCTTGTAAACGGCGAGCAATTGAAACCGCACCACGAATTGAAACATCTAACTCAGGTAACTCTTGTGAAGCCAATTCACTTGCTGAATAAACTGATGCACCTGCTTCACTGACTGTAATACGCGTCAGTTTCAAGTCAGCATTAGCAGCCATCATTTCTGCAACAACGGCTTCAGTTTCACGACTTGCAGTCCCGTTACCAATCGCAATAAGTTCCACGTGGAACTCTCGACATAAACGAGCCAATTGTTTATCTTCTTTTGGCGCAAATGGATAAATCGTACTATATGCAAGCACATCACCTGCATCGCTTACCACAGCAAGCTTTACACCAGTACGGATACCAGGATCGACACCTAAAGTGGTACGACCACCTGCAGGTGCAGAAAGGAGTAAATGACGTAAATTTTCAGCAAAGACATCCATTGCTTCCGCTTCAGCAACCAAGCGCTTGTCTGTTAATAATGAATGCTCGATTTGCGGACGAATCTTACCGAGCCAAAATAATTTTGCAGTTTGTTTTAAATAATCTTGGCGAGTCTGTGGCTGAATTTGATCAAGATTGTATTCTGTCTCAATACGTGACAGAGGTGTATCATCTTCACCATCAACTTTTAAGCCTAAGACATTTTCTTGGCGACCACGTAACATCGCCAATAAACGATGTGATGGTAATTTATTCAAATTCTCTGAGAATTCAAAATAATCACGGAATTTCTTACCAACTTCTTTTTTCTCTTCAGAAGCAACGCTACTTTTCAACACTGCTGTTTTAGAGAAAATTTGTTTTAATTCAGTAGTTAATCCAATATTTTGTGCCCAATCATCAATCAAAATATGCTGAATTGCATCAAGTTGGCTTTCTACATCTGGGTAGTCTTCATGACTAAAACCAACCAATGCTTCGCTTGGGTCAACTTGATCTGCAATCACTTTTTCAGCAATAGCACCAAGACCTGCTTCTTTTGCCTTAAATGATTTACTGGTACGTTTTGGACGATATGGCGCATAAATTTCTTCCAAGGCATTCTTGGTTTCTGCTGCATTGACACGCGCTAATAAGTCATCGCTTAATTTATCTTGTTCTTGTAAAGATTGGATCACCTTTTCACGACGCTCGTATAAATCACGTAAGTAAGTTAAACGTGTATCGAGTTGACGTAATTGCGTATCGTCTAAGCCCTGCGTGACTTCTTTACGGTAACGTGCAATAAAGGGAACGCTAGCGCCTTCATCAATTAAACGAATAGCAGCTTCTACTTGGTTTGGACGTACGGCAATTTCATTTGCCAACTGCTGAACTAAGTCAGTCATCGTGATTGATTCCACAAGGGTTAAGTCTAAAAGCACTGATTATAAAGTCCGTGACTATAAAATCCACTATTGTTTTTTTGAATATTTTTCGAGTAGATTATGCTAATTGATAAATACTTATAAAATACCAAGATTTTTTCATCTAAATATTGAAAAATAGATTGATTGTCATCATTTTACCTGTATACGTTTGGTATCTATATCTTGATTTTATTGGCAATATTTGTTGCTTTATAACATAGTCAAAACTGTGCAATGAATCGTATACTCCAAAGCATTGCATGAATGACGACAATAAACGATAAAGGAGCACATCATGACTTTAGTTGTACCTGCCGAATCGACGGAAACAGTACATCATGAAACAGATCGAGTCGAACGTATTTTAGTTGTCGATGATGATGTGCGCTTGCGTACGCTTTTACAACGCTTTTTAGAAGACAAAGGCTTCGTGGTGAAAACAGCCCATGATGCAACACAGATGGATCGTTTACTACAACGTGAATTATTTTCGCTTATCGTTTTAGATTTTATGCTGCCTGTTGAAGATGGTTTGAGCATCTGCCGTCGTTTACGTCAATCCAATATTGATACCCCAATTATCATGTTGACTGCACGTGGCAGTGACTCTGACCGTATTGCAGGTTTGGAAGCAGGTGCAGATGACTATTTACCAAAGCCATTTAATCCAAATGAGCTGTTAGCACGTATTCGTGCCGTATTACGTCGTCAAGTGCGTGAAGTTCCAGGTGCGCCAAGTCAACAAGTCGAAGTCGTCAGTTTTGGTCCTTGGGCATTAGACCTCTCTACACGTACCTTAACCCGTGAAGGTCAAGTGGTGACTTTAACGACAGGTGAATTTGCGGTATTAAAAGCCTTGGTTCAACACCCACGTGAACCACTCACACGTGATAAATTGATGAACTTGGCACGTGGTCGTGAATGGGGAGCGATGGAACGTTCAATTGATGTGCAAGTCTCTCGTTTACGCCGCCTAATTGAAGACAATCCTGCACGTGCCCGTTACATTCAAACGGTTTGGGGTGTCGGTTACGTATTTGTTCCAGATGGCGCAGAGTAAGCTAAGGAAGTTAAGCGTTGAAACTTGAACCAATTGATCCACAAGCTTTTACTGACTTTACAGCTTATTCTGAAAGACCACGAACCAAGTGGGAGCGCTTTTTAGATAAAATAAAACCGCGCTCTGCTGCCATGCGTACAACGATATTGGTCTTGTTCACCGTTTCTTTTAGTCTGTTTATGTCCTTGTGGCTCTTTTGGCGAACACTTTATCTGCCAGAACTACAACAACATGCGCGTTATCTTGCGATTGAATTAGAGCTTGTCAACAACCCTGATATTCGGATTTTACATCGTGATACCGAAGTCGATATTGATACATGGCTCAAAAATCGTATTGGGATTGAATATGTTACAAATCCAGCAGAATTTCCAAAAATTGAAGAAAAGTTTCTCGCAGAATTATTCACAGATCAAATTGAAGCAAAATTAGCCAAAGAGCTAGGTGTAAAAAACGTTACCGTCTATTTTAAGTTCAAACCAATTCCTCGTATCTGGATTCAAACACCAGAAATGAATGGCAACTGGGTAAGCGAACCGTTAAAAACGTATACCAATTACAGTGTTGAACTGATTGCCACATGGCTTTTTGGTGTGCCAATTATTTCCTCAATTATTATTTTAACGCTTGTTCGACAAATGAATCGACCATTACGTCGCTTACAAAATGCTGCCAATAATTATAGTAAAACAGGTAAAGCGCCTTATTTGGATACCAATCATGGTCCTCTAGAAATCCGCCAAGTGAATCAAGCATTTAACCATATGGTATATACGCTTGAGCAAACTGAACGTGATCGACAAATCATGTTAGCAGGTATTTCACATGATTTACGCACACCTCTGACGCGCATTCGCTTAACCGCAGAAATGCTCCCAGATGAGTTTTTCCGCGAAGGTCTAATTTACGATGTAGATGATATGGATGCCATCCTGAATCAATTTATTTCCTATATGCGGGATGGATCTGATGAGGAGCTTACACCAACCAATATCAACACTTTACTGCAAGAAGTGGTCGTGCAATTTAAGCCTTTAGATATTCGCTTTGATGCTCAGGAACTGCCTATTATTCCTGCTCGTAGCTTATCGTTGAAACGTTTGATTGCCAATTTAGTCAATAATGCCAAGCGTTATGGTGCAGAGCCAATAGAGCTATCTGCCAGTCATGTGGATGATCATATTCTGATTACAGTGGCTGATCATGGCGAGGGTATTCCACCAGATCAAGTGGAAGAACTGATGCAGCCTTTTGTGCGTGGTAATTCAGCTCGTACCATTCAAGGCAGTGGACTCGGTTTAGCGATTGTGAAACGTATTGTTGATATTCATCAAGGGCAAATCAATATTCGCAATCGAGATCAGGGTGGCTTAGAGGTCGTTATTTCTCTCCCACTAAAGAGTGAAAATCCTGAAGAACCTCAGAGCAATACCATTCATAAAATCAAACAAACCCTCACTGGGCATTTTTAAATCAATCAGTGACATCACAAAATGTCACTTTTTCTCTCTAAAAAAATATCACGAATTTCACATATTAGACCTTAGCCGTAGTCCAATTCCCTTTTCAAGTTTTGACGCTAAAATCAATATCGAACTAAAAAGTATATTGAGAATGGATGATGTCTTTAAGTCGTATTCGCCTTGCTACCCTACATGACAAAGTGATGAGTGCAGAGCAAGCTGCTCGCTTTATTGAAAATGATATGACGGTTGGTATGAGTGGTTTTACTCGTGCTGGAGAAGCAAAAGCTGTTCCGCAAGCACTGGTTGAACAAGCCAAGAAAAATCCGTTAAAAATCACGTTAATTACAGGTGCAAGCCTCGGTAACGACTTAGACAAACAATTGACCGAAGCAGGTGTACTTGCTCGTCGTATGCCATTCCAAGTTGATAATACATTACGTCGTGCAATCAACAACGGCGAAGTGATGTTCATTGACCAGCATTTATCTGAAACTGTAGAGCAAATGCGTAATCAGCAGCTCAAACGTCCAGATATTGCTGTGATTGAAGCTGTTGCGATTACAGAAGATGGTCATATCGTACCGACAACCTCTGTAGGCAACTCTGCAAGTTTCGCAATTTTTGCTGAAAAAGTGATTGTAGAAATCAACACCTCTCTCAGCGAAAACTTTGAGGGCTTACACGATATTTATATTCCAACATATCGTCCAACACGTACCCCACTTCCATTAACTCAAGTCGATGATCGTATTGGTTCAACTGCAATCCAAATTGACCCAGCAAAAATCGTAGGCATCGTTTTTAATGATACTGCTGATTCTCCATCAACAGTCACTGCACCTGATGATGAAACTCAAGGGATTGCAAACCACCTAATCGCTTTCTTTGAACAAGAAGTTGCAGCAGGTCGTTTAGCGAAGAACTTAGGTCCATTACAAGCAGGTATTGGTTCTATTGCCAATGCCGTTTTGACTGGTCTTAAAGATTCGAACTTTGAAGACCTTGTGATGTATTCAGAAGTCCTACAAGACTGTACCTTTGAATTGATTGATGCAGGAAAAATGAAATTTGCATCAGGTAGTTCAATTACGCTCTCTGCACAATGTGGTGAGCGTGTATTTGGTAATTTGGAACACTACAAAGACAAACTGGTATTACGCCCACAAGAGATTTCAAACCATCCTGAAATCGTACGTCGTTTGGGTATTATCGGAATTAATACCGCACTCGAGTTTGATATTTACGGCAACGTCAATTCAACCCATGTTTGCGGTACTAAAATGATGAATGGTATCGGCGGTTCGGGTGACTTTGCACGTAATGCACACTTAGCTATCTTCGTGACCAAGTCAATTGCGAAAGGTGGCGATATTTCATCAATCGTACCAATGGTCAGCCATGTTGATCATAATGAACATGATGTCGATATTCTGGTAACAGAAGTTGGTTTAGCTGATTTACGTGGTTTAGCACCGCGTGAGCGCGCACGTGTGATTATTGATAACTGTGTACATCCACTGTACCAAGCTGCACTCAACGACTACTTTGATCGTGCATGTGAACGTGGCGGACATACGCCGCATATTCTTCGTGAAGCGCTGTCATGGCATTCTAACTTTGAAGAAACAGGTCATATGTTAGAAAATAAGACGATTGCGAAGTCTGCTTAATTACACATGACCGAATAAAAAAGCATGTTTCGACATGTTTTTTTATTTGCTTATTTCAATGTCCGCAACCGCCCGACTCTCAACAAAATAGGAAATGAAACATTAATAGTGTGCTGACTCAAAATAATCTGCTTTAAACGATCCAATGGATTCAGATTAAGCTGTTTCTGATAATGTTTGATCGCAGACCATGTATTTAAATAATCCCACAATTGCTGCCCTGTCCATGCCAGTTCGATCTGAAAACTAGGCATAATGATTTCATCAAACGGAAATGGAATACTTTGATAGTGCTCATCAATATAGCTTCGCTCAGCATCCCAAAAACCATTTAAAGTCTCGGTATATAGCTGAATGACTTTCTGATTTAGCTCGATATCTTCAAGTTGCAACAAGCCATAACCAATCACCGCAAAAATACCATCTGGTTTTAATGTTCGTTTGACTTCAGCATAGAATTTTTCAAAATCAAACCAATGAATGGCTTGAGCCACGGTAATAAAGTCAAAATATTGATTGGGGAAAGTCGTATGCTCTGCGGCTTGCTGTAAATACTGCACATTAGCAAATCTAGGAGCTTGATCGAGCTGATTTTGACTGAGGTCTGTGGCAATCACATCTTGAAAATATGGTGCAAGTAACTGCGTCAGTTGTCCTGAGCCTGCGCCACAATCCCACGCATGTACGCGTGTTTTGATCTGTGCCAAGAGAGCTTCAATCATTAGTTTGGGGTAACTTGGACGTGCTTGTTGATAAAGTTCGCTCTGCTCAGAAAATAAGTCTTTCATGCTGCTTTTTTCTTAAAGTTTTCGACTAAGCATAAATATAGCAAAATATTTTAGATATAAAAAAACCCCAAACTTTCGTTTGGGGTTTTTCGAATATGGTGGCGGGACCCAGGATCGAACTGGGGACACACGGATTTTCAATCCGTTGCTCTACCGACTGAGCTATCGCGCCAATGGAGTGTATTAAGCCGCATCTCAGCCCAATAGTCAATAATTATCATGAACTTTCGATTTGATTGCCCATTTTTCATGCAATGAATTTTGGGTAAAAAAATCCCTGATGGGATCAGGGATTGAAAATACAAATTTATGGTGGCGGGACCCAGGATCGAACTGGGGACACACGGATTTTCAATCCGTTGCTCTACCGACTGAGCTATCGCGCCAAAGTGGGCGTATTAAACAATGTTTGCCTAAGCCCGTCAAGCAAATTTCTGGGTTTTTCTATCAAACGTCTAATTTTGATGCAAATCGCAAACCCATCAGACTTTAATTCTAGATTTTGCCTAGATGCGATAAACAACGATGAATTGCTCCACAGCCTGGCTCAAATTGCTTCACCCCTTGTTCTTCTTCCATACGGCAAACTTCTTCAACTAGGCGTTCTGCAACTCCACGCCCACGGTTAGACGGATGTACCACAATATATTCCAAAACTCGGCTTTCACCTTGTCCTGTTGCCCAAATTGCACCTATAATTTTGGTGTTAAATTCAGCAGTATAAACTGTGGTATATTGTTGTAGATTTTGTGCAAGTTGCTCCATTGCATCTTGCCCATCACCAAACTCTGGGCTGGTATCGTAGAGTCGCTCGAGCTGAGTACGAATTCCTAGATTATCTAGAGAACTGTAAGCATGTACGGTAATAGGCATTGATTAACCCTCCTGAGCAAACTATGATGCTGTCACTTTTTCGTCACAGCGAAATATTGGTTTTTAATTCAATCATTTTTGACGTTTTTTGAGGAACGTGTCCATGACGCAACGTATCAGTGAAGTGGTAAGAAATACCAACGAAACCAAAATTCGAGTTCGTCTCAATCTCGATGGTACAGGTCAAGGCACACTTAACACTGGAGTTCCATTTTTAGACCATATGATTGATCAAATCAAGCGTCATGGTCTATTTGATATCGATATTCATTGCGATGGCGATCTAGAAATTGATGATCACCACACAGTTGAAGATTGTGGAATCACCTTGGGGCAAGCATTTGCACAAGCTTTAGGTGATAAAAAAGGCTTACGTCGTTATGGGCATTTTTATGCACCATTAGATGAAGCACTTTCTCGTGTTGTTGTTGATCTATCAGGTCGCCCAGGCTTGTTTATGGACATTCCATTTACTCGCGCTCGCATTGGAACATTCGATGTCGACTTATTTTCAGAGTTTTTCCAAGGCTTTGTCAATCATGCATTAATGACATTGCATATTGATAACTTGAAAGGCAAAAATAGTCATCACCAGATTGAAAGTGTCTTTAAAGCATTGGCTCGTGCATTACGTATGGCATGTGAGATTGATCCACGCGCAGAAAATACCATTGCTTCAACAAAAGGTAGCCTGTAATGACGCGTATTGCTTTACTTGACTATGGTATGGGTAATTTGCACTCTGCAGCAAAAGCTTTGGAACATGTCGGTGCAACGGTTGATGTGACCAATGACCCAAAGCTGATCGCCAAAGCGGATAAGATTGTATTTCCTGGCGTGGGTGCAATGCGTGATTGTATGCAGGGCATGCATGAAGCAGGTATTGATGAAGTGGTGCGTCAAGCGGCATTTAACAAACCTGTTTTAGCGATTTGCGTAGGGATGCAAGCACTACTACAAAGCTCTGAAGAAAATGGTGGCGTAGATGCTTTAGGTATTTTTGAGGGTGTTGTTAAACACTTAAAAGTACCTCACATGGGTTGGAATCAAGTCCATCAATTAGATCCAAGCCATCCAATGTGGAACAACATTGAACAAGATGCGCGTTTCTATTTTGTGCATAGTTACTATGTCGAACCAAAAGACTCTGCCATCACTGCGGCAACCTGTGATTATGGCGTGAACTTCTGTACCGCGATTCACAAAGACAATTTGTTCGCGACCCAATTCCATCC
>ERZ724506.763-NODE-763-length-11180-cov-3.181034_pt1 | contig 11180 bp, 11 predicted proteins | sample MGYA00376039_ERZ724506 | MGnify/ENA primary metagenome ERZ724506 (study PRJEB28724, sample SAMN07190887) | wastewater metagenome | isolation source: effluent of sewage treatment plant in Hong Hong | place: USA: Christiansburg, Virginia | collected 2016-03-01 ... | reverse complement strand
TGCTGTATCTACATCGACTTGTGCACCTTCAACTGCGGCAGCCATAATTGCTTCAGGCGCAGGGTAACAGCCCTTGGTTTTATCACGCAGCATGGCAGGGGCGATCGCAAGCACTTGTGCAACCGCAGGGGTTTTAGGGTCGCCACCTGGAATCTTGTAACCTTTCACATCGTAAGGTTGTTGCGACTTCGGATTGGCTTTTACCCAAGCAATTGCTTTATCTAACAGCTCTTGTTCGTTTTCAGCGGTATCATGTACTAAGCCGAGAGATTTTGCTTTATCAACCCCAAATTGCTTACCTTCCATAAGGAAAGGGAATGCATTTTGTAGACCAAGTAAACGCACCATACGCACGATACCGCCGCCACCTGGGAGTAAGCCCAAAGTCACTTCAGGTAAACCAAACTTGGTTTTTGGATCATTAATCGCAATACGATAATGGCAACCTAACGCGATTTCCCAACCACCACCAAGTGCTGTACCGTTTAAAGCCGCAACGACAGGTACACCTAAAGTTTCGATCGTGCGTAAGTCACCTTTGAGCTTTTCAATCATTTTGAAAAATTCAGTCGCATGTTCAGGTTGCACTTGAATCAGTTCATCCAAGTCACCACCAGCGAAGAAGGTTTTCTTCGCAGAACGGAAAATAATGCCTTTGAGCTCAGTTTCAGCTTTGAGCTTTTGGCTGACATCTTCGAGTGAGTCACGGAATTCTGCATTCATAGTGTTTGCAGATTGACCTGATGAATCAAGGGTAAGAATTACAATATTGTCAGCGTTTTTTTCGTATTTAATAGCGCTCATACATCATCGTCCAATATTTTATGAGCTTAATCGTAAGCAATCTGCGGAAGTAAAGATAAGCACCGCAGAGTCTTGTTAAGCTCTCATCTAGTTTCAGGATAAACCTTCGGTTCGACCTACCTTGCGAAACGTTGTTTCTCATTCGGCAAAAGTAGGCAAAACCATTGTCATTCGCAAAACCTGTTCAATTCTTTCATTTATACAATTTATCGCAGAAACAATACATTGTAGATGCTATGCAGGTTGCGAATGACGTTTCCGAGTCTCATATTTCAGGGAGGTGTTGAGTGCTTTACACCAACTCGATAATGGTAGCGATGCCCATACCACCACCCACACATAATGTTGCTAGACCACGCTTCTTGCCTTGACGTTCTAATTCATCCAATAACGTGCCTAGAATCATCGCACCTGTTGCGCCTAATGGGTGCCCCATTGCGATTGCACCACCATTGACATTGACTTTCTCGGCAGGAACTTTTAATTCAGTGATAAAACGCATGACCACAGCAGCAAAAGCTTCATTGACTTCAAATAGGTCAATGTCGTCAATCGTCAAGCCTGCTTTGGCTAAAGCTTTGCGTGCAGCAGGGGCAGGACCAGTCAACATGATGGTTGGGTCAGTACCCACCAATGCAGTTGCAAGTACTTTTGCACGTGGTTTCAAGCCTTGTTCTTTGACTGCTTTTTCAGAAGCAAGTAATACTACCGCAGCACCATCGACAATACCTGACGAGTTACCTGCATGATGCACATGGTTAATTTTTTGAGCTTCAGGATATTTTTGTAATGCAATGGCATCGAAGCCCATTTGTCCCATCATTTCAAAGCTGGCATTCAGTTTTGCCAAGCCTTCAACGGTGGTCGAACCGCGAATAAATTCATCTTTTTCTAAAATCATCACACCTGAATGATCTTTCACAGGTACAACCGATTTATCGAAATAGCCATTCGCCTGTGCCGCTGCTGCTTTTTGTTGTGAAGCGACTGCAAAAGCATCGACATCTGCACGGCTATAGCCATCTAAAGTGGCAATTAAGTCAGCACCAACACCTTGTGGCACAAAAGATGATTTTAAATTGGTTTCAGGATCAAGCGCCCATGGGCCACCATCTGAACCCATAGGAATACGTGACATTGACTCCACACCGCCAGCAACCACAACATCTTCCCAACCTGAACGAACTTTTTGTGCTGCCAAGTTCACCGCTTCTAAACCAGAAGCACAGAAACGGTTGATTTGTACCCCAGCGACATCATCATTCCAACCTGCGGCAATCGCAGCAGTTTTGGCAATATCCCCACCTTGATCACCAATCGGTGTCACACAACCGAGAACGATATCATCGACTTTAGATGTGTCGAGTTGATGGCGTTGTTGTAATTCATTCAATAATGTTGTGAGTAAAGTAATTGGTTTTACTTCATGTAATGAGCCGTCTTTTTTTCCTTTTCCGCGTGGTGTGCGAATGGCATCAATAATATAGGCCTCGCTCATAGCTGTTCCTTGTATTGCCTTAAATTAAAATCATTGTGCTTCGAGTGTACTCAATTTAAGTGTCAGTGCAATGATGATAAACATTGGCAAGTGTGATGTTTTTCGCCAATTTTAATCGTTAAAATGGCATGCATAAATAAAATAAGGAAAACACCATGAGTCAAAATCCAGTTTTTTAGCAGTCAGGCTGGGGGGAATACAGTTAGAGGTTAATCTGGAACAGGAAACTGTTTGGTTAAGTCAGGCACAGATGGCAGAGTTGTTTGGCAAAAACGCCCTGCAATTACCAAACATTTGGGAAACATCTTTAAAGTTGGTGAATTTGAACAAAGTTCAGTATGTTCCATTTTGGAACATACTGCGAGTGATGGCAAAATTTATCACACTCAGTTTTATTTTATTGAAAGAGATTGTTGAATAATAAAGAGATCGGTCCGTATTCTCAGAGTCAGCGGAGTAGATAGCCTGAGCTTTCAGACTATCTATATGCAGTGATTTATAAATGCTGCCCATGCAACTGACGGTATAAACCTGGGGTAACGCCTGTCCATTTCTTGAAGGCACGGTGGAAGGTACTGGTTTCGCTAAAGCCAACTTGTTGAGCAACATCTTCAAGGGTAAGGTTTGGTGTTAATAATAAATGAATTGCAGCATCACGACGTAAGGCATCTTTGACCCCTTGATAGCTTTTACCTTCCGCAGCCAAACGACGACGCAATGTTTGAGGTGATAAATACAACATTGATGCAACATCATTGAGGGTTGGCATTTCTTCACCAATTTGGCTCTTCAATACATCTCGGATACGTGAAGTCAGTGAGTTGGTATTCTTGAATTTTACCAGTAATTGTGCAGGTGCCGCTTTCAAAAACTCTTCTAAGGTTTTGTCATCTTGGCGTATTGGTAAATCTAGATAATCAGCAGCAAATGTGATTTCCGTACGTTGTGCATCGAATTGCATCACAGGCGCAAAGAACAGCGCATCATATTCATCGGCATGGTTAGGGCGTTCATAGCCAAAATGAACACGTTCCAGTGGCAGGCGGCGTTCGATTAACCATGATGCAAGTCCATGCCAAATCATCAGCATGCTTTCAGTAATAAAATGATCAGGGTCAAGCGCTTTAGGAATGTGAGGCACTAAACGTGCTTCATGCTTGTCACGTTCCAAGCTTACCGACCATTCATCTCCAAACAGTTTATAGAATTGAGAGGACAGTTCGAGTGCTTGCCCAAGCGTCTTGGAGTGGATGATCAATTGGCACATGATGGCAAATGTACCTAAACGACGGGGTTGTACATCAAAACCCACATGTTCGTCTTGAGTGACCATCCATAACATTTTAACAAAGCGGGTATATTGTTCGGGAGAGATACGCGCTTTTGGCTGACGTAACAGTTCTGCTTCTATGCCGACATGTGAAAGTAATGTTTCAACGTCCATGCCTAGGCGTTTCACACCTGTTAAAGCCGCATTCACGAAGTGGATGCTGATCGTATCACGGCTCATATTGAATCCTTCAGTTTCTTTACTATTCACGATAATTGACCTAAATAACCGTCTAAAATATCTAATTGAGCAATTGACAAGAAAAAAATATTGCTCACTAAGTACATGTTAAATTGCCGAAACGATCAAGGTAAATGGCTGAACATGACATTGTTTTTGTGTTTATCCGAACCTAGTATAAAAGAAAATTTGAACAAATCGAGTAAAAATTATTATGCCATCTGCTTTAAAAGGATTGAAAGTTCTAGATTTTTCTACTTTATTGCCTGGTCCATTTGCAAGTATGTATCTTGCGGATATGGGTGCAGAAGTGATCCATGTGGAATCACCAACGCGTCCAGATCTCGTGAGAATTATGCCACCCTATGCCAATGGGCAAGCCACTGCACATAGTTATCTGAATCGAAATAAACAGTCGATTGCGCTTGATCTAAAAGAGCCAAACAATATTGAACTGATCAAAAATAAAATTTCTGAGTTTGATATTGTCTTGGAACAGTTTCGTCCTGATGTCATGCGCCGTTTAGGTTTGGACTATGAGACTTTGGCAGAGATTAATCCACGTTTAATCTATTGCTCGATTACGGGATATGGCCAAACGGGAAGTTATAAAGATCGGGCAGGGCATGATATTAACTATCTGGCCCTTGCAGGGATTTCTGGGCATAGTGGTCGTCAAGATAGTGGCCCACCACCACTTGGAATTCAAATTGCGGATGTGGCAGGTGGTTCTTTGCATGCGGTGATTGGTATCTTAGCTGCGGTTGTTGAGCGTCAACGTAGTGGTCTTGGACAATATATTGATATTTCCATGACAGATTGTGTGGCAAGTTTAAACAGTATGGCTGCTTCTGCAAGTTTGGCAGGGCAAACACCGCAAGCACCAGAACAAGGGATGTTAAATGGTGCGAGTTTTTATGATTATTATGAAACCAAAGATGGGCGTTATTTCTCAGTCGGAAGTTTAGAGCCACAATTTATGGCGGGTTTGGCAGCGGCTTTAGAATTGCCATTACTTCTTGCCAAAGGCACATCATTTGATCCTGAAGACCGCCAAACGGTGAAACAAGCATTACAAGAAAAGTTTAAAAGCCAAGATTTTGTAGTATGGCAGCAACTTTTTAAAACCTTAGATATTTGTGTGGAACCTGTCTTGAGCCTTGACGAAGCATTGGTTTCTCCAATTGCTGAACAACGTGGTTGGGTCGTGGACGTACCATTATCTGAAAATAGTGAACAAACCGAAGCGCAATTGGCATGTCCAATTAAGTTCTCACGTTCACAAATTAAATATGCCTTTATTGGTCAGGGTCTAGGTGAGGGTAAGTGGTAGACAATATGTGAGATTCATCACTGTATTGTTAAGATGTTGTATAGATCTACTTCGATCTCAATAAAATTCTAGGTTGACAAGATACTGAGGCGCAGTGATGTTCGTTGCAGCAACCCAAGATAATTATCTTCGTGCATTCAATGTTTCAAATGGCGATAAGTTATCGGAAGCATGTTTACCTGCGGGTGGACAGGCGACTCGAATGACCTATGAAATCAATGGCAAGCAATATGTGGTGATTATGGCAGATGGACATGGTTCATTTGGGACGAAAAAAGGTGATTATTTAGTCGCTTACACATTGCCAGATAAGAACTAATTTCATTTAGAAAATGATTGTAAAAGCTCAGATTTGTCTGAGCTTTTTCTATTTGCGGCAATTAGATAGGCTTATCAATAAAATCGTTATTAAATATGCAAAAAAAGCATTTTGTTGATGAATAAAAGCTCGCTATGCTAGTCACCTTTATAATGAATGACTAGCCATACGCCATGTATTTATATACGGATTTCGATCAACAACTGATTAACCAACGTGTTGCTCAGTTTCGCGATCAAACAGAACGCTATTTAGCAGGAAAATTAACAGAAGACGAATATCGTCCATTACGTTTGCAAAATGGTCTGTACGTGCAACGTTATGCACCTATGCTCCGTATCGCTGTGCCGTATGGCTTGATGAATACTAAACAACTCAGAAAAATTGCTGAAATTGCGACTGAATATGATCGTGGTTATGCCCATGTTTCAACTCGTCAAAATATTCAGTTGAACTGGCCTGCTTTAGAAAATGTACCTGATATTCTTGCTGAGCTAGCAACAGTACAAATGCATGCAGTACAAACCTCAGGTAACTGTATTCGTAATACCACGACTGATCAGTTTGCAGGCGTGGTTGCTGGTGAGATTGCAGACCCACGTCCGACGTGTGAATTGATTCGTCAGTGGAGTACTTTCCATCCTGAATTTGCGTTCTTGCCACGTAAGTTCAAGATTGCAGTTTCTGCTTTAGAAGAAACAGATCGTGCTGCAACAGCTTTCCATGATATTGGTGTTTATATCGTTCGCAATGAAGCGGGCGAAATGGGCTATAAAATCATGGTTGGTGGTGGCTTGGGCCGTACCCCAATCATTGGTAGCGTAATCCGTGAGTTCTTGCCACGTGAAGATTTGATTGCTTATTTAGAAGCGACCTTACGTGTGTATAACTTGCATGGTCGTCGTGATAACAAATACAAAGCACGTATCAAAATTTTGGTGAAAGCATTAACGCCACAAGTATTTGCCGAAAAAGTTGAAGCTGAATTTGAACACACCCGTGAAGCCTTGAAAATTCAACCTGAGATCTTGAAAAAATTAGATGAGGAGTTTACCCCATTCGATTATCAAGATTTAGAAGATCAAGATTTCACAGCATTGTTTGCTGAATATCCAAAATTCAAACAATGGTTCAACGTGAATACCAATGCACATAAAGTCAAAGGCTATCGTATTGCAACGATTTCTTTGAAACGTGCAGGGATTGCTCCAGGTGATGTCACCACTGAAGAAATGAACTTAATCGCGGATTTAGCGGATAAGTACACTTTTGGTGAGTTCCGTACGACACACGAACAAAATATTTCACTTGTGGATGTCCCACAAAAAGATTTATTTGAATTGTGGCAAACCTTAGAACAGAACGATATGGCGCGTGCGCATATCGGTTTTATTACCGATATTATTTGCTGCCCTGGCGGTGATTTCTGTTCATTGGCAAATGCGAAATCAATTCCAATTTCAGAAGCGATTAGCCGTCGTTTTGATGATTTAGATACCATCTATAATCTTGGTGAACTTGATCTGAATATCTCAGGCTGTATGAATGCTTGTGGTCATCACCATGTGGGTAACATTGGTATTCTTGGTGTAGATAAAAAAGGTGCAGAATTCTATCAAATCACTTTAGGTGGCAACGCGAATCATGATGCGTCTATCGGTGATATTTTAGGACCATCTTTTGCTGCTGATGTAGTACCTGATGTGATTGAAGAAATCCTCAATACTTATCTTGATCTACGTACTGAAGGTGAGCGTTTCATTGATACGTATCGCCGTGTTGGCATCCAACCATTTAAGGAGCGTGCTTATGCTTAATACATCGCTACAAGTGCTGTTCAAAGATGGCACGATTGCTGATAATACTTATCAAGTGATTGCTGAAGATGGCGTGATTCCACAAGGTGATGTAGTTGTAACAACGGCTCAACTTGATCAGTTGGCAAATGTACAAGCTAAAAAAGCGTTATACATTACCGTCAATGATTCACCTGAAACGCATCAATTTCCATTGAATGAGTTGGATACAATCTTCATTGAGTTTGCTGGTTTCAATGATGGTCGTGGTTATTCGTTTGCAGCATTATTACGCCGTCAAGGTTATCAAGGCGAGTTACGTGCTGTCGGTGATATCTTTAAAGATGTTTTAAACTATTTAAAACGTTCTGGCTTTGATAGTTTTGTGGTTAAAGAAGGTAAAGATATTCATGAAGCCGCTGCTGGACTTCAAGATTTTACCAATCCTTATCAAGCATCCACGGCTGTGCCACAAGCGAGTTACCAAACAGGTGCTTAAGCTCATTTAAGTAAAAAGGCTGAACTCAGGTTCAGCTTTTTTATTGCGTATTATTTAAAATTTATAGATTGAAGAATAACAATGCTGACCTTTATTGCAAAAATAAATTCTGGGGTGATTTGGTTGCTTTTCGCCATCGCAACTGATGTGCTCTCAACTTTTTATTCTGCCAAAGCAAATGGATTAGTGAATAAACTCGATCAAGGAATCGCTTTGATTCTGTATCTTGTTTCTTTTACTTGTGCTGCGATTGCATTGAAATATATGCAGGCTGGGATTTTATATGTGCTTTGGTCTGGGCTAGGTGTTATTGCGACAGCCGCTTTAGCTAAGGTTTTTTTAGGACAGCATATTGATTTAGCAGGGTGGGTTGGAATTGGATTTATTACAATTGGTCTAATGATTATTGCCCAATATTCGAATATTGATGTTTAAAGGTACTATCACAAAAGACCATTTTGATAGTACCTGAAATGTTGCTTATATATCTTCAAGCTGACAATTCACCATCCACTTGATTCCAAATTGGTCAGTGAAAGCACCATAGAGTGCGCCCCAAAAGGTTTTTTCTAATTGCATTTCAATATGACCACGTACAGAAAGCTGGTTGAATAAACGTCGTGCCTCCATTTCATCGTGTTCAATATTGATTGAAATATAATGATTGTTGCCTTGAGTAAAGACACTGTTCGGAGCGCAGAACTGATCATTAACGTCTGAGCCCATGAGTACGGTATGCTCATTAATAGGTAATGAAACATGCAGAATCAAACATTTATCTGCTTCAGATAATGTTACACCTTCTGTAGGTGGCATATCACCATAACGGCTAATGATAGAGAACTCACCACCAAAAACAGACTGGTAGAAAATAAATGCTTGTTCGGTCTGTCCTTTGAAATTTAGATAATGATTAAGTTGCATTCGGGGACTCCTGTTGTTTTTTTATACATTGCATAACTTATCGGGATTTTAATAATAGATGCATTGTTTTTTGTAATTATGAAAATAAAAAATCCTGCACTTGGCAGGATTTTCAGTTAATCAAATTAATGCTTAGATTAATTCAATCGCAACAGCAGTCGCTTCGCCACCACCGATACAAAGCGCCGCAACACCTTTTTTACCGCCAGTGCGTTTAAGTGCGTGAATCAATGTTAGGATGATACGAGAACCTGTAGAACCTACAGGGTGACCAAGAGCACAAGCACCGCCATTGATATTTACTTTTTCTGCGTCTAATTTGAAATCATCAATTGGGCACATTGTTACCATTGCAAATGCTTCGTTAATTTCCCAAAGATCAACGTCCTGTGCATCCCAACCTGCTTTTTTCAAAGCTTTCTCAATTGCACCCACTGGAGCAATTGTAAATTCAGACGGATGTTGAGAGTTTGATGCAGTTGCAACGATTTTTGCTAGAGGCTGTAAACCACGTTGAGTAGCAACATCACTTGAGGTTAATACAAGCGCAGATGCACCATCAGAAATTGAACTCGCATTTGCCGCAGTAATTGTACCGTCTTTTGCAAAAGCAGGTTTCAGCGATGGAATTTTATCAATTTTTGCATTTAAAGGTTGTTCATCTTGATCAACAACCACATCACCTTTGCGGCTAGAAACAGTTACAGCAACGATTTCATCTTTAAAGTAGCCTTCAGTGATCGCTTTTTGCGCACGTTGTAAAGAACGAATCGCAAAATCATCCATTTGCTCACGCGTATAGCTACGTTTGTTCGCCATATCTTGTGCAAATGAACCCATCAAACGACCTGTTTCAGCGTCTTCTAGACCATCAAGGAACATATGATCTTTGATTTCACCATGACCCATGCGATAACCCGCACGCGCTTTAGGTAAAACGTATGGGGCATTGGTCATTGATTCCATACCACCCGCAACTACGATCTCAGCACTGCCGGCTTTGATCATATCTGCTGCTTGCATCACAGCTTTCATGCCTGAACCACAAAGCTTGTTAATTGTCACTGCACCAGTAGAATCTGGTAGACCTGCTTTACGCATTGCTTGGCGAGCTGGACCTTGTTTTAAACCTGCTGGTAAAACACAACCCATGATCACTTCTTCTACGTCAGTTGGCTGTAGACCAGAACGAGCAATTGCTTCTTTAATTGTGATTGCACCTAATTCTGGTGCAGTTGCACTTGATAATGCACCTTGGAAGCCGCCCATTGCTGTACGAGCGCCATTGACAATTACGATGTCAGTCATTGTGTGTCTCCAGACTTATAATTTGCAGAGAATGTTCAAAACCTATGCAGTATATTAAAAAAAGCATGGGAATAAAGTATTTTACGTCGTTTAAGCTAGACTGAGGAGTTTTTAACAAGTTAAGATATTTTTAGTACGAATATGCCCCATATTGCTGAGCATAAGCTGTGTATGTTGATTAGAATTATGATTGCAGTAAAAGAAACTTCCATTAGAGCCACGTGGTAAACCTGTATCTCCTTGAAATGTAATTGAGTTTATATTTAGAGTGCCGCGCCAATCTAAGCTCCCATATCTATAATTAAATGCTGTTGCATATAATAGAGTATCTGATGTATCACGTTGACGATTAGCATTTAAATCAAGAAATCCGATCAATCCTTTGTTCCAATCTGTGTGACAATTAAGCAAATCTTGACTTGCGCACAAAGTCACATTTTTATGGTGAATTTGTGCATCGGATTTGGCTTTTTGTATGTGAATTGTGAGTGTTCTTTTGAGTTGGTTTACTTCATTTGAAATCATTAAGTCATTCAAATAAGGTAAGGCTAGGCAAGCGATGATTGAACAAATGGTAATAACAGTGGCTAATTCACTGATCGTGAATCCTAAAGATTTAGACATTTTTTACCTTTAATCTGATTCTGTAATTTTTTTATTAACAAAGTGTTAAGTAATTACTGTATTTATTAAATTAAGTTTAGTATTAGAAAAACTAACGATGACTTCATTGAGCAAATGCTGCTAAAATTGAAGCAAGCGAACAATAAGCTATTCTGACTTTAGAGTTGAATCGAAAATTTACTGAACTACAACGGAAATTGTAAGAAATTTTGTCAATAATTTACGAGGTTAAAGTTATCAAGCACTTGGAAAATTCATCAAGTGTTTGTATGATTCAAAGTGAAGTGAATAGCTTAAAAATAATACTGTAGACATTTTATGTTCGCAGGGCCAAGAACATAGGCTAAGCTTGAACAACAAACAATTGTTATCTCTGGAGGATATCCATGAAATTGAGTCGTATTGCACTTGCTATGCTTGTTGCTGCTCCTTTAGCTGCTGCTAATGCGGGTGTAACAGTAACTCCATTAATGCTTGGTTACACATTCCAAGATTCTAAGCACAACAACAGCACTGAAAACTTAACAAATGCTGGTGAGTTACAGGACGATTTATTCGTTGGTGC
>ERZ724506.761-NODE-761-length-11181-cov-4.900683_pt1 | contig 11181 bp, 4 predicted proteins | sample MGYA00376039_ERZ724506 | MGnify/ENA primary metagenome ERZ724506 (study PRJEB28724, sample SAMN07190887) | wastewater metagenome | isolation source: effluent of sewage treatment plant in Hong Hong | place: USA: Christiansburg, Virginia | collected 2016-03-01 ... | reverse complement strand
AAACAGGAGATTAGACATAGTATAAAATATTTCTATTACTTATTTATAATAAATTGCTTCATAGTAATATTATCTTTAATTCTTTTTATTAATAATTTTTATATTCTATCATTCTTTTTTTCACGTTCCTAGTTGGATTTAGGAATATTCGGGGATTTTTTATGCGATGGGGACTAGGCGGTTCTTGTTTGTTAGGATTTTTGGCTTTGTTACTTATTATTCGGCTTGTTCTGCTGGTAATTCAAAGTATTCTCCGTCTTCGAAAAATTAATCGTTTCTAAAATCATAAAAACAATATAAAAGGAGTCCTGTAATTACCCCAAATCCTACTCCAATTCCAAGTGAGATAAAACTGCCAGCAATCTGGATTCCTGCTTGGCCACTATATGTTCTTTATAAAGGCCTAAAACTAATATATTGTTCATAACTTGTATCAAGTCCTGGAGAAGTCTGGAAAGAAGCTATCACCATTGCACTCGTCCAACCTCCAATGAGACCAGGGATACCATGAAGATTGTGTATTCCACAAGTATCATGCAATTTTAAGTGATCATATAAAAACTATGATAGTTTGGCAAAGCCTAATGTCGAGATAACTCCAGCAACAATTCCGATTGTTAAACTAATTCCTGGGTTAGCAACGATTCCTGAGGGTGCCCCAATAGCAACTCCTCCAGCTAAAGTAGCATTCAAAATATCCTCAATAGAAAATTTCTCTCTGACTAAGGCACTGATTATAAATGCTGCTAAACAACTTCCTGTTAACGAAATAATTGTATTAGAAATAATGAGGGATTTTTGGAATGGATTTGCTGGGAAGTATCCTGCATTGAAAGATGGCCAAAACATCCATAAAAATAGCGTGCCTATCATTGCAAATGTTGAGTTTATGGCAGTTGTTTCGGCTTTTTTTGTTGGAAATGTTTTTTTACTCAAGATGAAGCTGACTGTTAGCCCAAAATAGGCTCCGTATGTGTGAATAGGCATACTTCCTCCTGCATCATAGCAGTATAAAATATTATAAATAATGTCCTCGTTTAAAGTATAGCCAACAATTCCAATCACACTCATTATGAGAAGTTAGAAGGGTCCAACTTTTCCCAAGACTCCTCCAAAAGCTATCAGAATTGAAGCAACAGAGTAGGAGCATGCTGTGAATACTTTTTCTTCAAGATAGATATTAGTTTAGGTCCAGGTACCATGAAAGACTCTACTCCAAAATCCTTGCAATAATGGATATAGTTGGAAAACAATAGCATTTATGAAAAACGTATAAGAGAGAGCACTCCAAGTGTATCTCTTTATAAAGGTCATTAAGAATCCAAATCCAATGAGCATCATAACATTGACATCTTGGAACATTGGATAAAATAAATTAACCTAAGAGCTGTTATGGGATTTCACTCTAACAAATATACCATAAAGAATGACGATAACAACTTATAAGCCTATCAACGTAAACAGGAACTTAAGCCTGTTATTTTTATGAGCCTCCTCCCTTTAATGCATATGTATAAATTTTATTATGAATTTTATTTTTGTTATTGAAGTTTTAAATAAGTGTACGTCTTTCATTTTTATTTCATTTAAGTTATAAAATACCTGAAAAAAAAGTAACACATAAAATTTGATGTATTATTAATGGATGATTCCTTTATTGATAATTTCATAAAATATTCCATAGTTATCATAACAATTAGCAAATACTAATTTAAATTAAAATGGGCTGTGCTTCTTTTAGTTCTAAACAAGAGTCATTGACTGTTGCATCATTAAATTATTCAGGTATACTAACATCACCTTATTAATATTTTTAAAAAGATGATGATCACGAAAGGAAAATAAATAAAACTTTCTTATAATATACTCTAAAAAAGTATCCAAATTTTAATGATCTTAATGAGAAAGGTTAGCCGATATTTAAATGGAATATGGGATCTATTGATACAAAATGGAAGGATAGATATGCAGCGATTAATATCCTTGAAGCGGGAGTGAAAAAAAATGGTAAGATGATGAACTAGCAGTAGTTCTCGATTGAGTGGTAGGAAAGAAAATAACAAACGATAAAAATATTAAAAGCTGACTATTTTAAAAAGAAAAATTTAGATGAAACATAACTTAAGAAAGTTATGGAGAACTAAATTTAACGATGTAAACAATTTGATTTACTTTGCTATCAAACTTTATTAAAAGTTTATTGTAATGTCTCTGATTTTAAAAATATGGAAAATGTAGATTCAACGCCATACAAGAATGCCAGGAAGGAATAATTTTCCAAACCTTTTCTAAGCGAATCAAATAAACTCAGTAAAACAATTAATTCTCTCAACTCAATAAACTATGACATTTTATTTTTTCAATAAACCAACAAAACATTAATTTAAGGATTAAAAAATTAAGCAGATAAGTACCATGTGATTGATGGAAAAACTAATTCGATTATTTTGATAAAAAAATCACTTTGCCAGAATTAGATAAGTTTTGAAAAATCTAACTAACTTTTTTTACAAAAATATCAATTTTAACTCAAGAGAAAATTAAACGAATAAGTTAAAATATAAGACTTAAAAAATAGACTCAATTTTAATGGTGATTCCATATTTCAAGGATTCTAGAAGTTTATACTCATCAATGTCCATATCAGTTCAAGAAAATAGGTAAATCCTTAGCAAATAAAAAAATTTTGCGCAGAAGTCTGCAAGATCTTAAAAGTTTTACCTGATTATCATTTAATATGTGGTGGGGACTTCAATGCAAGGCTGAAAATAAGTCAATTTATTGAATAGTCAAAAAATGATTTATTGAAAAGTAAAAATGGTCAAAGTTATAGATTAGATATAGCTCCCTATCTCACACCAGATTCGAATACCTTAACAGTGAAGAAGAAAAGAACATTAATGCAACCCCAAAGACATAAAGCAGAAATATTGGATTAAGAAACAAAAGATTTTTTTATTTCCACTTTAGAAATGACAAAAAAAGAAATCGTGCTCATCAATGGATAGAAAATAAAAAAAGACTCTCCCTTGCCTCTATTACCAAATATTTAACACCCATACGATCATTACATGGTACTGGTTGAGCTCAGTTCGAGATCAAAGATGAATTGCCAAGAAACAAAAAGTGCTAGGTAAAATAAATAAAATATATCGTGATCTTCTTATTGGATTTCCCAAATATTAATGAATTTATGATTATAATAAGTTATTTAATGAGGAAGTTAGTACAGCTGACACTGTTATTCCACACAATCTTAATCTCATATATCTCAGATACAGCAGCAATCGTATGTCCAAACTCTTATTTCTTCGATGTGCAACATTGTGAGACTTGCGCTTCCAATTGCATATGCTCAACCAAAGATGGATGTGATTCATGCATCCCTGGCTATACAATGTTCAGGAATACTTGCATTCAATGTCCACAATCGTCAGGAATATATGGTACTTGCACTGGTTGTTGTTCTAGGACTACAGGTACAATTCTAGGATGCACAGATTGTAACTCAGTCGCAAATTATTATTCATTTTTATTTTCAGGTCGATGTATACAGAGTGCTGGATGCTTTTAAGTAGATTCAAATGGATTTTGCTTGTATTGTCAAAGTAAATTTTATCAAAAAGATAATTTATGCTATGCATGCCATGCCAGTTGCAGTACATGTACAGACAGCGATAATTGCTTGACTTGTGCTGCTGGCTATTACTGGAAAACTGTCGACTATGGCTTATGTACAGCTTGTCCTTCAGGATGCGCCACTTGCAATAATGATTCAATTTGTACATCATGCCTGAATAGTTTCTATTTTTATGATGATCATTGTTTGGACTGTCCTGTCAATTGTTAAGTTTGTGTGGATGGGTCCACTTGCACCAAATGCAGTGCAGGGATACTAGTGTCAAATTTATGTATTGATTGTAGTGATACTACGTATGGAGGATCAGCTGGATGTTTGGCATGCTAGCAATCAAATAACTTCATCAAGTGCACCAGTTGTAGCGATTTGTACTTCTTAGATACCACCTATGGAGTTTGTAGACAGTGTTCCGTGTTTATACCTGGAGCTGCTAGATGTCGAGACGAGAAAACCCCAACCCAGTGCCTCAATGATTATGACCCTGTCTTGACAAATCGGTATTATTTGGTTGGTATTTCCTGCATCAGTAACACGAAGAGTTGCAAAAAAATTAACGATATATATGGGAACTGTTCTTCTTGCTATCCAGGATATACTTTAACTTTAGGCTCATGTGTACAGTGCCCTTTTACTGGTTGTTTACCTGCAAATTCCAATGTTGTCAATAATATTTGCACTTGTACTCTATGCAGCAGTGGGTATTATCTGACTGGAGGAACTTGTACAGCATGCAGCACGGTTAACTGTGCAGTATGTCCTTCCAATGTGTGCTCAGCTTGCATACAAGGCTTTTATTTTTCAGTGAACACATGCTTAGCTGCGACTGCATTAAATTGTGTTCAGTCCAAATCAGGCTCAGCCACCTTATGTGCGATATGCGCGACAGGCTATTATAAAGGATCAGATGAGCTGTGTTACTTATGCCAACAAAACTGTCTTTAATGCTCAGCTAGGCTGACATGCACCAAATGCGCAGCTAGGACAAGCTTAATAAATGGTTTATGCGTTAATTATCCATCTAATTGTGTTGAAGTTGTACAATCAGGGTCTAGCTTATCTTGTACTCTTTGCAACCATGGTTTTTTCCTGTCTTCAGGAGTTTGTGTGGCTTGTAGCGTCTAACTAGGTACTTTATCTTATTGTGATGGATATTGCCCCATTGATTATTATATTCAAAGTTTAATGGTGCAAGTTGTTGTCTTTTAGTCCTATAAACTATGCACAGTATTCCTGCTAGGCCTAGTCTTACTAGGAATTATTTTTTGATTTCTTTATTTTTAATTTATTGTTCACCTTCTTAACTATAGAATATTATATTATAGATTAAAATAATCTTTTATCAATCAAATTAGAACTCAACGTAGTGATCTTGATCTCTCAGCTGCCCTTCTCCTCTTTCCATTTTGAACTTAACTTTTAGCTTGTATTATTTTTCTATATTGGGTGATCAACCGAGAATCAATCTCTGATATTTTTTTACTCATTTTTGACTTAAAGGATGGGAAGATTACTTTGGAGAAAAGATTACTTAATTGATTCTCCAAGAATTTATAGAATACTCCATATTCACGCCTTTCTTTGATTTCATGGTCTTCAGTCAATTTTTACTTTCTCACGAGCTTTCTCACTTTCCAGTATTTTTGAGCAAGGAATTAGTTCTACTATTGCAGTTCTTTTATAAATTATAAGTATGTTTGTGTATCTTCAACCATTTTATCGTAAAGGGATTGATATTGAAACTATTATTATTCCGTTTTGTTAATTAAAACTCTAAACTTAGCTTCATTCTCATCAATTTTAGCTTGAATGCCTCTGAGCTATTTACTTAGACTTGCAACTTTGGTTTCTGTGGAGTCAGTGTACTGTTTCAGTTTTGAATAAGCTGTTTATCTTCCAGTAATTTACTCTTATCTCATTTTAAGCTTTTGCTTTAGAAGTTCGTACTCAGGAAGAAGTTAATCGTATTTTTTCAAAGTTTCCATTCGACTGGCTTTTGAATCTTCATGTTATTTAATTCTTTTTTTGAACTATTCTTTTTAATTTTATAAGTTGGCTAAGTTTGATTTTAATAAGTTAGAATTTGCTTATAAATTTTCTGTTTTTGACTTCAAAGCATTTTCTATTTCTATACGACGATGAAGTTAAACTTCATTTTGTTTATTCAGATGCTATAGTTTTGCATAGTCCCCTCGAACAATATTGAGTTATTGCATCAAAGAGTTATATTTAGCTTATTGTTATTGATTGTAGAACTCTTTTTGGGCATGTTAGGCTTATCGTAGTCTTTGAATTTATCCTCCAATCTGTTTTTTCTGATTCTATAGATTTGAAACTTAAAGAAGACTGGCTTGAAGCTTTACTCTTATTTAACTATTTTTGGCTTCTATCTCCTGAAGTTATCTTTGTTTTAATCCAAATTATGATTACAATTGAGCTTTTTTGCTTGAAATTTGAGCTGTTTCCCTGTTGAATGTTCCCTGAGCTGTCTCAAGTTTTTTTACTTATTCTGTTAATGAATTCCTTTTGATTTATAATTCTCTAATAGAAGCTTGTTCTTTTTAGATTTGTCCCTTTTGTTATTGCAGGGCTTTGGTCTTCCCTTATTTAAGATTTTGTTCCATTAAATTTACAGATGCCAATTTGGTCTACAATTATTTTTACTTTTGTTTGAATTAGGCTTATAATTGGGTTCTTATTTGAATTGAAAGTTGATTTCTTATTTAAGTTTATAGATGAACTCTAATTTAATTTTCTAATTTTAGGATTTCTTGTTGTTTCCTTCTTTAATTATCAATTCTTTCTTGTTATCTTCTTTGTTCATTTTGAACTTGATCCTGGATTTGGTGTTGCTGTTCTTCAAATCTAAACTGTAACTCCTTCATATTCTGTTCGAGCCAGCCGATTTGATTTAATAATTATTGTTATCTTTGACCAAATGCTCCTTCTAAATGGGATTTAATTTATGTCTATATCCTGACATATTAATCTTGTCTCCATTTCTATCTTTATTTCAAATCTCGATCTCTAGATTCATTCTGAGACTTTTGTTGGAGGGCTCGTTACTGTTGTAATTGAGTTTGCTTCTCTTGTTCTAGCTTTGTTTGCAGTTATTTGATGTTCTTTTGTTCCTGTTGAACGTTTTTCTATAAATTGTTGACAGAAGCTATCCTTGATTATAATTATCTTTATTTCTGCTTGAATTATGTCTCCAATTTACTTCTAACTGTATTTTAAATCCTACCCATTTCTTCTGCTCTCCATTTTTAATTCTCTTTCTTTTCCTTTTCCTTTTGTTAGGCTAGCAAACGAGCGCTCTGTTGTTGTTGTTGCTGTTGCTGCTCTATTTTTTGCTTTTACTGTATCACATTTTGCTAGAGACTGTTGAACTGTGCAAGTTTAACTTCGAGTTACCGTTATTTTTGTTTGAACTATGCTTAAATTCTATTCTTTATCAAACTTTAACTTTTTGATACCTCTTGACCAATAATGTTTTGCTTTTCAGCAATTTCTCTGTTTAGGTTCTATACTATATGCATATTGTCAATCCTCAAATGCTCGATTTCAACATTCCTTTCATTTATAGCTGCCTTTATCATTTAATTTTAGCTTTGCAAATTCGTAAAGAACGTTTCGTTTTAGCCAATGATTCGCTTAAGATGTTCAACTTCCGCCTGATACTACCCAATCACTCGCTCCATATCCTTGTCCTTATTCAGGATTGAAAATAGTTCTTGATCTTTTTGCGATATTCTTTGATTAGTATTTCTTAGAGTTTGCTCCATCTCTGCAATTTTACTCTTCAATTGTTATTCATTTTGTTCTTTTTATTGTCTTAGTCTTTCTAGTAACTGTTTATTCTGTTGTTCTTGTGCTACTTTTGATTCTGTTTTTTTGGATTACTCTGCCAACTGTCTTTAAAGAGTTTGTTTTTGTTCTTGGATCTTCTGCTCAGCCTGTTTTTATTTCTGGGATAGCTGCTCTGTTATCTTTTGAATTTCAATTATTTTGGAATTAAGTTGGTTTTAATATGTTCGTTTCTGCTCCTCTAACTGTTGAACTGCCCTATCGTTAATTTTTCTTATTTATTCGTCATTCTGTCTCTTCAGATCTTCAATTTGAAAATCTTTTGACCTCACTGCCTCAAACTTTTCTTGAACTTCTTGCTTCAATGTTATGACTTATTTTTTTAGATATGATGACTATTTCTATAGGGCCTGTTTGCTTGTTGCTATTTCTGCTGAAAATTGTTATCTTTCTTTTTGTAGACTCCATGATTTTTATTTCTACTTTTGTAACTCTACACCTAAAAATTAAATCTACTTTATTTTATTTTCAAATTATCCTTAGAGTTTCTTCAATTTTTATTTGTCTGTCAGTTCTGTCTATATTTTTGATTTCACCATTGCTTATTTCTTTTGGTGTTTTTCGATCAACTGTTGCTGATTACGATAATGCTCTGTTCGCATCTCAATTATTTTCTTATTTAACTACATTATTTATTATTTCAATCTCACAATAATAACTTGCTCAACAGTATCCATAGTTCTATAGGCCCTAATTCCTTGAACTTCTTCTAGTAATCTCTTGTTAGCTCTTTATAGATCAATTATCTGTCTAGATTTACTTTAAAGATCCATCTGATACCTATGCTTTATATCCTCCCACTTTTGTGTATTAGACTGATAATGTTCTTTTTCTTTCTCTAATTTTTTTATTTTCTTTTCTTTGTGTTCATTTTGCCTCTACAGCTAGGCGATCGCATTTTAGGACATAGCCTTAGATATTTAGATTGTAGATCTTCTGATAGATTAGTTGGGATGCCTAGAAGAATAAAGCTAATAAACTTAAGATTATTTGCTCTTAAGTGGATAGGATCCTTCTAGCTTTTAATTTGATTATCGACTTATAATACTACTAACCATTCGATTACTAATTCCTAGGTTATCTAACCGTTGGTTAACGTAGCCTGCCCCTCTGTATTATCCATCGTTTGATCCAGTTTCAGAATCATTACCATAAGTTACTAAATTATTTCCATCGTTCTTGTAAGTAGGAACATTTAGCTTGTAGGAAGCACGGTTAGTGTCAGACTGGTTGGATGAATGATTATCGAATTTAGGGGTTAAATAATTGCTACTGCCCGTTTTATCAACGCTCGTGCTCATGTTTCTCGCCTAGGCACGGATATAGGCCATGTTGGGCCGAGAATATAAAGAGTTCGTTAAATTTTGATTATAACTGCTGGAAACCTCATCAGGTCGAACTTTCTACCTGTGCTCAGATGAGTCAACTCGATGGATAACCACTGGAGGATAAACTTCTTCAATTTATGTTCTCTCTAAAATACCTAATCTTTTCCCGTCAACTGCTTATTTTCTTTATACCACATTGCCTATGATGTTGCTGGAGCCTGAAACCACTCTGATATCTTTCGCTTGAACATTGATACCAGGGACTTAGTTGGAAGATTGGGAGGTCTTCCCATAGATTTTAATGTTACCAGTATAGCTCATCCTTTAAATTTGAAGATATATAATGATTTGAACTTAAAAAAATTTATATCATAATCGAAAAAATAGTTAAAAGAATTATAGCCAGTAACAACAATATTGAAAATTTAAATAGATTTTTCGTAATGTTGGTTTTAAACTTAATCATATCTGATTGGATATTTAATCATCTTAAAAATATTAAGTTAGTTTTGGCCTTTTAAATTCAATATTAATTCATTTTAATATTTGATATAATAATATTGGGGTGCAAAATCCAAAAACGAGTAACATCAATATTGATTGGAAGAAATTTGATTCAGTCCTTGAATATCCTCAACTAAATCTTTTTTTCTTATATCTAATTATCTAGCTCCTTGATAAATCATCTTGTATAAACCCTTGTTCTTTTCCTTAAATTTCTAGAACATTCCTCTAGCTTCCTGGACACTCTCATTGTATTTACTAAAATTTTATCAATTTTTTACTTTTTTCCATACGATATGTTCTTTAATTATTCTGAAAGCTATTGAATGCGACGTTGAGTAGCTTCTTGTTTTTGCTTATTCAGTTTTTCGATCCTTTCGTCCGCTTTATGTTGTCTTCTTTGAGCGTCTTCATAACTGTTATCAAACATTTTCTTTATAAACCGAATCAATTTAAAAAAGTCACAGTTTTATTATTAGTTTTCATAATTTGTAGAAAGATTGCTAACTACCCATTATTAAATAATATTAATTATTTATCCACCTTAATGATAAATATAAATAATCATTTATCTTCATTATCATCAAAGAAATCAGCAGCTCCAGGTGGTATCTCATTCACCTCACTTGACACACTATTGTCATCTTAATTCACTTGTCTTTTCATTCCTGCGATAATGATGGCCATTTCAGAATTTTTCTTCTCTCTTTGTCTTATCATCTATTAAATTTGTCTGATATATATGTCTTTTTCTTTTTCAGAATTAAACTGCGATTTAAATTTGAATCTTTTTAGTGATTATTCATCAATACATAAAGTTTATCTTAACTTTTCGAGGTCTCTCTTTTTCTATTTATTGTTTTGAATAATTTGCTCCTATTTTTCACTCATTTTTTTATTAAATCTGTGTTTTTGTCGTTCAATCCTTTATTGAAGTCTTTAGTTTTATTCAGTGAGGGTTAAAACTTTAGCAGAGGTTAGCTTTTTATCCTCTCCAGCTAATGCCACATCTAGATGAATGATTCTAGTTTTTTTTGCTAAATGCTGTTCTTCAAATAGTTTCAATGGAGTTTGTCCAAATTCAGAAGCTTGAACTTAGAGAGCAGCTCTTTACATGCGGGGCATCGGACGTTCAAAATTTACATTTTCCTGATAAGTGAGGTAATAAAATGTATTGTCATAAGTAATTGCTTGTGTCCCTGATTGTTTATATCCGAAAATTAAATCAACCCAATCATTTAAATGTGAAGATACAAAGTCTGATTAGAATGCGGCTCTTGATTTCAAAAGAAAATCTTCAGCATTCTTTGCCCATTTTGGTAAAAGTACATCATCGATAACCTATCCTTAAGGAGTTGAACCCATCTCTAGCTTTTGACTGTTCACTAAAAAATCGCAGTCAGTTGAGAAAAATTAGGGTGTCAGCTCTTTAAAATCAGCAGCACTATTCATAGAGCTATAATAAGCACTCTATAGACATCTAAAGATACGGTCTGAGGGATTAAAGACTCCATTTTGAAGTCGAACGATAAATTAAGGTATCCTTCTTAAAAGATAATAAGCAACATATCCAGGAGTTGAGTAATGTGTGGAGTATAAATGAGGTGGATGAGTAATCGTTTTATCTTTAGATTGCATTTAATAGAAATCTTTTAATTTTCGAAGTCTATGCTTATTAATTGCTCCAATAGGCTTTGTTAAATCTCGATAGAGCTCTGAGTTTCTTAAATCAAAGTCCCCATCATAGTTGTGGAAAACCCATGGGAAGACAGGATATTGCGATAAATCATTATGAGATCGATTGGCTAAGACATTTAAATAGTTTATGTATTACGCATTGGTTAT
>ERZ724506.760-NODE-760-length-11185-cov-4.428571_pt1 | contig 11185 bp, 10 predicted proteins | sample MGYA00376039_ERZ724506 | MGnify/ENA primary metagenome ERZ724506 (study PRJEB28724, sample SAMN07190887) | wastewater metagenome | isolation source: effluent of sewage treatment plant in Hong Hong | place: USA: Christiansburg, Virginia | collected 2016-03-01 ... | reverse complement strand
ACTCTCTTGGCATGGATAGCACAGAGGTTGGTGTCTTCGAAGAGTGAAACTAAGTAAGCTTCAGCAGATTCTTGAAGAGCCAAAACAGCTGATGATTGGAATCTGAGTTCTTGTTTCCATTCATGGGCAATTTCTCTCACCATTCTTTGGAAGGGGAGCTTTCTAATGAGGAGATCAGTTGATTTTTGATATTTTCTGATTTCTCTAAGAGCAACTGTTCCTGGTTTGAATCTGTGGGGTTTCTTGACTCCAGTGGTGACTGGGGCTGATTTTCTAGCAATCTTTTGTGCAACAAGTTGCTTTCTTGGGACCTTTTGGGCTGTAGATTTTCTAGCGGTTTGTTTTGTTCGTGCCATTTAAATTATTATAAATTACCCTCCTATTTGCTATTTAAATTGAGAAAATCCATTAATAATGACTTTAAAATTTGATTGGGTAATCAGTAAACCTCATTCTATAATATCAAATTTAGCATGTCCTCATCTATTAAGCCTAAAAAAATATTAATCATGCTTCAAAGCTTCGAAATAGTTATTCAGATCTAATTTGTATTTCTTTATTTTAGATTTTTTTTTAATATTTGAATCTCTGTAAATTTAGGGTTAAATTAAAATTCTATAGGATAATAATGCATATAAAGACCCTTAACTTGACCATGTCATCATAAATGATAGAAAAATCTATGAATTAGACATATTGACTTCATATAAAAAAAGAGGGAAAAAATATTTATTCAAATTATTTATCAATTTTATTTATTTTCATCTCATTTCGATGTTTTAATATGGAAATTTATAGAATCAGATTTTAAACAAATGTTATCTCTAATCATTTTATTCCTGGTGGGCATTTCGAACTGCCTTCAATTCCGAACAAGGATCGAACCTTATAAACAAAAATGCTACTTTTAGATTCTATGTACAATTCTAATTACTTAGAACTGAGTCAAAAATATAAATTCGACATATCTCCTTTATCCACTCAATCTTATAATGTATAAGTGCATCACTTAAACAAAGGTAATGATAAATGGGAGCCATAATATTCGAAAAAGTATACTAATAGCAATTAGCAATTAAATATTCATAAGTTAGCTTCAGTATCCTCAACATTTCGTTTCTGTTTGACTAACAGCAACTCGACTTCTGCTGACTTTTAAATAACTTTGGCATCAGGGTTAGAACTCCTTTAGTTACATTTACTTCCTGATAACTCCGATACTGAGAATATGGCCCTGTAAATGGAATGGATTCAAAAGGAAACTAAAAATTTAAATTAAATTTTAAATAAGTTAACAGGGATGAGATCGAGTGTAGAAGCTCTATCCAGCATCGTTGGATCTAAAATGATAGCTTGGGTTTTGGGATTCAGCCTAGTTGTTTTAGTACTGAATGGAATATTTTATTCAGGAGTAAAGAAAATGCTAAACCAAAGGAAAATGATTTGAACTGATAATTAATATTGATATAAATTTTTATTGATATTTTTTTATATGTAATTTTATGGTAATAATTTCGAAACTATAGAATAATTAAATGAAACCACGCCCTCGAATTTGGTGTTAGCAAGACTTCTCATAGTTATACGAATAGTAACCAAAAATACAGAATGCCCTCACCTACAGGACAGTCGTCCTATAAATAGAATCATCACACATTAAAGTAAAGATTCCAAGTAATGCTTCAGAATAATTTTATCGATTTTTGCTTTATAAAGCAGCTTACTACTTTTATTTAAATCAAAAATGTACTAACCCTCTCTACTAAACAGCGTCAATTAGCTTTTTTTAATAAGTGCAAGGCTACTAAATGTGGTACGGACTTTGGAAAGGACAATTCTCAGAAGGCAAAAAAAGCGCAATTTTTAAGTGTGTCAGATATAATAATAATGAATCAATACATAATTATCTTCCCATGGCAGTCATCGAGGAAGGATTTGGGTACTGTAAAATTTTGTGCAGAAATAAAAGAGATGGAAAATACTATAATATTGTGGAATACAAAAATATAGCTGAGAATTAGAATAAACTCCTCATCTTATAATAGGGCAATAAATATATTCAACACCCTTTCATCGTTTCTCTCCATGAAATAATTAAAACTTAAGCCAATACGTACCTAGTTTATGATCATGCTCCGTACAAACTAGAATAGTTCCTATCAATTCCTTCCTAACTGGACAGCTAATTACAGTTGTCAAGAGATTAGAAATCAATTGGTTCTTTTTTCAGTTTCAAATTGAGCGAGGAGCAAATATACACATATTTCTGTTAGCTTGTCCTTGCCCTCGTATATCTGTAGCAAAGCCAAATTAATGACATTAGAATAGGATTTGATGTAATAGATATTGGGTTAGATGGCCATTTGGTGCTGAACTAACAAATTTTTTAATCTTAAAAATCTATGCCCAATTATACGCAAAGAAGTAAATATAAGATCCATTTTTTGTATGAGTTTTTTAATACCCTTGTTGCCTGTTCTAATATCATGGACTGTATGCCTTTAAATTTGTACGAAGAGTATACAAAATTTGGTATGTTTCTGATATAGGTTTCTTAAAAAAAGAAGCCTTCTATCAGATAAATCATTAACCATCCATGGTTTCAGGTCAAATCATCATAATAACTATTATCAAAATCATGCACAGCTCTTGATCCTAAGAGTTTCATATCGAAATCATAGTCAGTCCCTCAAAATTATCGAAGTTTAACAAAAGAAGATATAGCTAATTTCTTTGCAGAATATCAGAAGAGCAAAAAGCTGAGATATGAATTTTTCAAAATTACAGGATTAACCCAGAATTAAAAGATATTAAGAAAATATGGATAAACCTAAGAGACTTAAGACTAAAACCCATCACAGATTAACTATTGGGATCTCTGCAAAAAGAGAGTCATGAAAATAGATTCAATATTGCCAAGAAGTTCCTTCAAGAGGACCATAGCTCAAGGATAAGATAGTCTGAGTAGTAAATCGAGCACATTTCATAAATCTCCATATCTAACTGCCATTAAAAAATAACGTTTGAACAGACAGAAAGCATATTTTAAAAACTAATGAATTTTATTCTTAAGTTTGCTTATCATATGAACATATATTTATTCAAATTAATCATTCATTCTGATGTCTGCTATTAAAGCTTTAAATTCGGGAAATAAGCTCATCATATAGTTCTGGTTTCCCGCATGTGAGCAATCTAAATCCATTCTGACTTCCTCCAAATACAGATAGAGGTAGTAGAGCAACATTCTCTTCTTCAAGTAGTTTTTCTGCCATTTCTTTATCATTTTTAAACTCTTTGAATTTATTAATGTCCACTACAACGACCATATAGAATGTTCCTTGTGCCTTGACTGCTGAATAGCCCTTGATTGACTAATTTATTTTAAAGTTACATTGAATTTTTCATAAAGTTTATCATGAATTTTCTTTGTTTATTGAATAGGTTTTATCGTAAATTGTCCAACCTTTTCAATAATCTCTGCAAGTCCCATTTGTGTAAACTTATTACTGTGTAAGAAAATCATTCCTAGGGTTCCGATATTTTTCCAAATTTTTTGGATATAATTATGCTTGTCGAACAGAATACTCCATGATGTACTCCATCCAGGCACACTAAAAATCTTCTCGACTCTAAATGAAAAAATAATTACCCGCAAAGGACAAGTACAGGCACATCATTAGTTACATCTCCAAACGAATGGAATTGGATTCCTTAGAAAGCCTCCCCGTGGTAGACTTAGTCACTTACGATAGGTAACTGATGTTTATCACAGAATCGAAGAATATTTTCCATGTGTTCCAATGAAAATATAGTTCCCATCGGATTGGATGGGTTTATCACAAATAGAAACTGAGTTTTTTCAGTCACCAAATGCTAAAGATCTTATAGATCAATCTAATATCCATGGTTAGGTTTCAGCTTATATTTGATGGTTTTCACTCCAAGAGAAGGAGCTAGTTTTTAGAAAATAGGATAGCCCACTTCTGGTACTAAAATCTAATCTCCAGGGTTAGTAAAAGCCATGAGTGTCACCAAGAGTCCTTGATTTACTCCATGTTGAATTGTGACATGATTAATAGTGACTGGGTTTTTAGGCTTATATAATTTAAGGATTGCTTAACGAGCTGATGGGACTCCCGATGTTAAAGTATACCCATGATTATCAGTGTTTGCAATTTGCTTTCTAATTATTTCGTAACCTTATTCAGGCATCTTGAAACTAGAATTGCCATAAACTGTAGGATCTCCACTCAAGAAGTGCAGTTTTTACTTATTGGGATTAGCCTTATGAAAAGGGATAGTGTCAATGTACTAGCAAATTGGATGATTGACATTTGCAGCAAAGTGAGAAACACTCATTTGATATTATAATATTTGTCTAAAATTGTAAATAAATCTTCAATATAACATATCATACGAAAGAGTTAATAATAATTTCATTAATTTTTAGTCAATAAGACTCAAAGGGAAAATGCAATTAAAAAGCATATGATTTTATTTATATAAGTTGGAATTTCCAATAATTTAAAATATAAGTTTCAAAATGACGACCCAAACAGGCCAATCACAAGCCAATTTTAATCAACCCCAAAGTTTAGTTAAATACTCGAATCCAGTCCTAGTTTCAACTGCAGGCAAAAAACAGTCCAAGGTTCTATCATATGATATTCTAGGAAAAAATAAATCCACAAAACTTAGCCAACACCTACACTTAAGATATACTCAATTCTATATTACCTCCTCGTGAGTACACAACAGAAAAACAGCAACTCTGGTACCAATTTTATAATATAAAGGATCCAATCTGTATCAGCTACGCCTGCTACTAAGCAAGATGTTCTCGATCTCCAAGAAAAACTAGATAAGAGATTGCAGCAGAGGCAAGCTCGATAAACTGGCATTTGTCCCATTCGGGAGGAGTTGTATTCTCAATGTTTTGATGAGCTGATCAGACAAATCACAATTAATTGCGCAGAAAGAGGCTTACTTTTGGTGAGAGTACGAGATGAAATCAGAGCAGTACTTTAAATAATGATTATAGACAATTCAATCTTACCAAACCCTGTACTAATCATCAATAGCGTTCGGTATGAGACGAGCACTACAAGCATAACAGAAAAGAAAAGACATGTAGAACAAAATAAGTGCATTAAGGACAGCGACAAAGGACCTAGAATCCCAAGTGGATAGCTTGGAAGGGTAGATAAGTAAAATGGAAGTGGATGACAAATAGCAGCAAGAGGTAGACAAACAAACTCACAAGAATAACATCGATGCCCAGAAGAGAACAAACCAGATATTGAAATAAGAGTTAGAGAAGCTGTTGCAAGGTCCCCAGCAGGCGAAGAAATGATAAATAATAGATAAATATGATGATATTTAGTATTTATAAGTAATATTTAAGAAAATAAATCATTAACAGCATTTATCAAGAGAGTAAGTCGTTGTTAGTGACAGCCATTAAATATGAGGGCTAGACACTGCACTCCAAGGGAGAAATACTTGCTCCTCCAAAATATTTCAGAACGGAGTTGTTTATGCTGATTTTTAGTTTAAATTGTGCCATGTATGATCTTCCGAACTCGATTGTCATTGTGAACATGAATCTAGTGCCTGGAAGATACTCTGATGTGATTGATAATGCGTTATCTCCTGATATTATTGTTCCTGTCAGCAATTGGCTGCATTTGTTTGAGCATTCTTGGGCTTGGAGCAGTGATTCTGGCAGGTAGTTTAATTTTATGTTTACGACTACGCTTGTAGATCGTCGGATTTGACCGATTTGACTGATTTCTATTCTGTCGGGTTTGAAATATAAACAGTTATCTCTTCCGTCTGGAGATCCTCCTACGCATTGATATCCTGACTCTATTTTACAATCTCTTGAACATCCATCGCCATCAATATTATTTCCATCGTCACATTCTGCGTTGAATCTTTTTCCATCACCGCACAATTCGAAGCATTTTTGAGAAGAAGGGTCAAAGATGAATTCTGGTCTGCATATTTTACATTTGTAGCAGTCAATACAGCTGAGACAACCATCTGGGCAAGCCAAACAAGTTTTATGGTTTTAATCAAAATAGGTGCTGACACTACATTCAGAAGGCTTTTCTTTACCAATGTTTTCTCCTCTTCTGACACAAAATCCTCTTATTTATGTGTACTGATCTTTGCATTCGCATGTGTTTGTTCTTTACACAAGTCTTGAGTTTGGTTTATAAGAACATTTGTCGCAAAAATCTCCGACTTGAGTTCCGTAACAGACGCATTGGAATCCAACTTTTGTGAAGCCAGATTTACATAAACATTTTCCATCTCTCCAGGCTGAATTTAAGATTACTCCACATTTGTTAGGGTTTACTGATTAGCAAGCTGCTCCTGAATCGAATGAACCTTCTGGACAAGCACATCCAACACCTGGATAATAAATTTGATCATTTGCACATTGAACACATCTATTACCATTATTAATGGTTCCAGGTGGGCAAATACATCTAATATAGACTGGATCCCAAACAAAACCATTTTTGCAGGGTTAAATTGGCATACAGTTAGGACCTTGGAGGAATGTACCTTTTGGACATCCACTTCCTGATGTTCCACATCGAGAACCATCAAATATGGAAGGAGGTGGGCATTGTTGAGGGAATGGGACACAACTATTTGATTGACCGAAATAGTATCCAACTCCACATTGTCCGCTACCTTGACAAGTTCCGCTATTCCATTGACTTCCTTGAGGACATTTATTGGGGTAAAATGAACAGTTAAATCCGTTCCAGCTGTACCCAAAATCACATTGATTATTATTTCCTCCATAAACACATCTATCCTTGAAGAAATATGAAGGTGGTGGGCAGTTAATGATCTGACAACTGAAGCCATTATAAAATTGTCCGATTGGGCATTTTGGATCGGTACAAACGGAGTTAATATCAGCTAAACCGTAAGGACATTGGCACTTGTTATTCAAAGGATTGTAAACTTTGCCAAGGGTGCAGAATGGCATAGGTTAGCAGCTTGTAGGAGTGGGGAAAGTTCCAGTTGGGCAGGCGCAAGCATATAAATTAATGTTCCAAATTCTTCCATCTGTGCAAGCGATTTGAGGAGGAACACAAGCTTGATTGACATACATTTTGTTATCAGGACACTGACAAGATTTTATTGTATCATTCCAGAATTGTCCATATGGGCATGGATTTGCAATACAAAAAGCTCCATTCCAGACAGTTCTCACTGGGCATTCACAAGTCCATGAATTTTGACTCCATACTTTACCTCCAGAGCATTGTTGTTGGAAACGGCAGCCTCCAGGAATAGGGATAGTACCTATTGGGCAAGTACAAGATAATGTTGTCACATTCCAGGCTCTTCCATTGGTACATTGAACACAAAGCTTTCCATCCCATTGGAATCCTGAGAAACAAACACATTTAGAAATTGTAGAATCGAAATATTGTCCGCCTGTACATTTTTCAATAGGCTGACAAGCATATCCACTCCAGAATGATCCATCTGGACAGATGCATTGTTGATATTGAAGGTTCCAGACTCTTCCATTTGAACATTTGAAAGATTTGGTACAGTATTGTCCATTCCATTCATAACCAGATTAACATTCGCATTTAGACAAAATAAAGTTCCATTTTTGTCCATTGATACATTATAAGCACATAGATCCGTTGAAATTTAAACCAGCAGGGCATACACACTTTACTCCTGTCCAGATTTGACCACCTTGACATGGTGAAAAGTCGCAACGGCCATCAATCCATACGTATCCGGTTTGGCACACACAAACATAATTACTATCAAGAATTTGGCCTCCTTGACATTGGGGGACAGTCATGCATTGTAAGCCATTCCAATATGATGCTTCAGGGCATTGGCAACTATAGGTATAAACATCCCAAATTTTTCCTCCTGTACAAGGTTGAATTTTAGCACAAGTGAAACCATTCCATAGAAGTGGGACAGGGCATTCGCAGCTCTTGGATGATGGATTGAAAACTCTTCCTGAAACGCAAGTAATACAGCTTTCTCCATTCCAATTTAATGTGGGTGGGCATTCGCAAACTCCAGTAATATTGCTTAGATATCTACCTTGAGTACAGCTTGTTACACAAGCTGTGCCATTCCATTCTCTGCCAGGTCCACAGTCAATACATGTGTTATCAGGTGTAACGGCTGTTCCAGCAGGGCAAAAAGCAACACAGGTGTTATTATTAAAAATTTCATATCCAGGACAATCTTGACATTCGGATCCTGTAAAGAATATGAAGCTAAAAGATAGATATTTGAGTAAGCTTTGATCAGCTCCTACGTTAAATGTGAAGGTGAATCCATCCCATTTTGCTCCAAATGATATTTTTCTATTGCTGTAGTTTAAGACGAATCCTGTTAGACCATACAATCTGGCAAAGTTACGAGGAATATTGCTTTCAGGAGCATAGAATAATCCTGCATTGGCAGCAGTCGAAGAATCATATAAATATCCTCCACCTACAATAGATAGGGTAGATGTTTGGAAGGCAACATAACTTATGAATACTGAGTTTACTTGGGTGTTTGTGGTGACTGAAAGACTTGCTGCAATTCCGGAAACATTAGCAGATGACATAGTTATTTGGAACTCAAATGGTGAACGGTTACCACTCTTGTCTGCGGGAATTGTTGCAATTTCGAAACCATGGAGGAAAAGACTGTGTTTGATTTGAATTCCTCTTGAAAATGTGGTTCTGAATGGGAGAAGGACATCGATCAACTTTCCAGCTTAGCAACCTGAAAGTGGTCCTGAGTCTATTTGGTAATATCCTGATTATAAATCGTTTCTATCTTCAGCAATAAAACTAAATGAGATTTGATTCCATTTTGTGTAGGGCCATTGAGTTCTGACAACGAATGGCAAAAAAGAAAGACTTTCTGATTTAATTGGCTTAATAAAGAAAAATAAATTTTTAGAAGCTTCTGCTTAAAAACTGTAAACAGACACTGACACATCAGGTACTGTTGCAAATGCATAAGGTAGACTATAATTGTAGCACTGAGTATCTTGACCTTCTTAGATGGGTATAGTTCCTCCATTCAAGGCGACCATGACGTGCGCTGAATTAATATTGGAATACCTGAATAGATACTGCCCCTATAATCCGAAGATGGGCAAGGGAAAGCACTAGCAGCAACCATGAGTATGGCGAGAAGGGTCAAGGATGATAATACGTGATTGCGAGATGAGCTAACGACTGATGATAATTTATTCATTCTTAACATTTTATTATTTGATATTCAAAACTTTGAAGATAACAGATTTATGTTAATGTAAAAGTTTTCAGAGGATGTAGAAATAAAAAAATCAAATCAGGCAAGAGAGGCCAGAGGAGGATCAATCTCGAGGTAGAAAATAAGTTCAGAGAGCGCCGACCAAAATTGGACTTCTACAAATTGCTTATAGGAGCTCTGTTCGCAAGATATTGATGAATAAATTTAATAAAAAATTTACTAATATATTAAAATGCTGGTTTTCTAATTAATTTTATCATTTTATCATCTTAATTATCATTTATTTTTATTTACCTACCAATTGTTTTTACTATCTTCAGAATATTTATTATTCTCTTTTTCTAAACTCAAATTCTTCTAAATTCTATTTACACTTCTTTTTATTTTCCTATCAAATGAATTGTCTTCAAGCTTCTATTTACTCATAAATGTCCTATAAAATGTTTCTTACGAATCATACATGTACCCTTTCCCGATATTTCTCTCTAACACCACCAAAACATATATTTTTATTCACTTCTGTTTCATTAATTTTGAAGATAAAAACACGAAGCTGATAATAATAAGCGGGCGTATATTCTCGATTATAATAAGAAATATCAAAATTATTCAAGTTAAGATATACATGCCAATGTGTATATAAAAATCAAAAGCTTTTATGCTCTTCGAAGCTTTCGCTACTATCATCATCTCCTATTAAATTAAGATCTATTTATTTTTATTATCCAAACCCATTTCCTTACTTTACTCCATTTTGAATTTTAGACTCATATATGTTCGAGCCTTGGGAGCATAAATCTTGGATTTTTTGCTCCATTATACTTTGGTATTTCAAAGGGTTGTCAACTGTGTACAAATCTACAACTTGGCAGTCGCTTTTTGAGTGTCCGATTTCGATGCAAACCCTGCAGCCAAAAGACTAAGATTTAAATATTCTATACTTTATGAGATTCACAATAGAAGTGTTATACGCGATCTGAATGAAAGACACAAAAAGGCAGACCAGATTAATCATCAAATTTTTATTTTTGTTCTTTCCTATGCGCTTATTTTTGAACTCTTTCAAATTCTGCGAAAAGAAATTTCGATGCATCATTGATTAGGGGCTACTTCTCATTCGAGTTTTGCTGATTTTTTTTATCGACTATATGGCTAAATATCGTATGATTGATGGGTAGTCTCTTTACTGAGTCTAACTGTTTAACTAATTTTAAACACATCGGACATCTTACTCTATTTTTTCTATATTACTGAAATGCTCACATAAAAAACTGCTCAAGGCAAGGAGTACAAAATGTATGACCGCAATGTATGAGAATTCTGGGGATTCGTACAGAAGTGTCATAGGGCTTCCTACAAAGCTAGCACATATCTTTATTGAGAAGCTTCTTCACAAATTATTATATCGAAGAAGATGGTCCAGTACCCACCTTTTCTGCTTGGTCAAAGAAATATGTGGTTGGATTGATTAACTTTTTCATTTAAATTTTCTTCACCTATTTATATAATATTCAAAGTATTTAAACTAATAATAAAATAATTATGAGAAACAGAATAAATATATCAGATACTTTTTTTATTCGAAGAAGCTTCTTACTTTTTTTATTTTTAGTGATCTTATTGAGCAGTATTTTTGTTCTAAGCTTATTTTTATTTTGCCAGTTTTTACTACTCTTACATTTTTCTCATCAATTGCCGATCATTCACTTTTACTAATATCATGTACAAGGTAAAAAGGATGACAGTGATTATGGCATATCCATACATTCTATCCATGAGTCCTGACTATTACGCTTTCTTCTCAGTTTCTTTGGGTTATGGAATGGGAGTGACTGGAGGTCCAATAACATATATATTGTATATATTCTTGCTCACGAATATTAAGGAAAGGAATGTCAGG
>ERZ724506.757-NODE-757-length-11241-cov-3.764080_pt1 | contig 11241 bp, 10 predicted proteins | sample MGYA00376039_ERZ724506 | MGnify/ENA primary metagenome ERZ724506 (study PRJEB28724, sample SAMN07190887) | wastewater metagenome | isolation source: effluent of sewage treatment plant in Hong Hong | place: USA: Christiansburg, Virginia | collected 2016-03-01 ... | reverse complement strand
TGTAATTATAAACTTTTTTTTTATCATTTATGCTTTAGGTTAATTTTAACTCAAAGATGGCTAATCTATTTATTTATACTATAATAAATTATTAATAAATTTTATCGAAAAGTTTCTTCAAATCAACACTTCGTTTTGAAAAATAATAGGATAGACATCAATGTATTTTTTTTCATTCTTTTCAGTAACAACACCAACCGTTGTTTTAATTTTGTTGTACTCTCTACTTTGGCTGAAGTTTTAGTGATGGAAGACGCTATCCTGCAGGATTTTAGTCTAATCTTTTTAAAACACTTCTCACAAGGACATCGAAGGCTTCTGTTATATTTGAAGAGCTCATTGCTGATACCTCAATGAATTGTATGCTAAATGCCTTTGCAAAATTATAGCCTTCATCATAAGAAACTTTTCTTTTTTCTATTTGATCTGATTTATTGGCAATAATTATTTTGTTTACCCGTTCATTAGAAAACCTGTTATTATATCAGCTTTACTTATCTATTTCCTCCATCCAAAATTTAAGATTGAGAAACGATTATCTGTCAGTCACATCATAGACGAGCATAATTCCATGGGCTCCTTTGTAGTATGTTGAGGTTATTGTCCTGAACCGATCCTGACCTGCTGTATCCCACTAAAATAATGATAGTTTTACCACTTGCACTCGAACTTTCTTACCATCAATCTAAACATTTTTCATTTTCTATATCACAAATTAGTTACAAAGTCCACTCCTATTGTGTTATAAAATGCAGTGGTAAAATTATTCTCTGCATATCTCATAAGGATGCAAGATTTGCCTACTCCCGAATTTCCAATTATTAGCAGCTTTAACACTCTTTCACTAAAATAGGTTTATACTTACTCCTTCTCCTTTTGGCTTGACATTTATAATCTCAGAAGACTTTTGCAAATAATTATAATCATATATTAATTCCATTGATTGTTGCTGAAAAAACAGATAGTTTGCACACATAAGAATAAAATAATTAAAAAATATATTATATCAATTCATTTATGCCCTTTCAAGCTCAATATTTTTCTATCGTGTAGTCGATCTGTTGTCCCCTCAACTCTCATATCCACAGTTTCAGAGACGTGTATTCTATTATATTTCTGTTGGGCTTCCTTTTAGTATTTCAGAATCAGTTAGATTTACTGATGGTTCTTTTTTTGAAAATATTTTTATTTTGACTGGTTTTTATTTCTATGGTCATCAAATTATTTCACCCCTTTTAAAAATTTACCATAAAGCGTTGATGAAGGATTGCCATTCATCCGTACTGGCGTTTCTTTAGTTCCTTTCCACGTCTCATTAAAAAGTGTGATGGCAAAATTTTTACTAGGAGAGGTGCCAGCTGAATCTTTTTTATAATGGTTGAACGGACTATTCGATTGTTTTCTTACTCGAAAACCACGACTATTGGAAAAAGATGCCTTGACTTAAGTTCCTGGAAAATTCATTAAAATATTTTTATTCGATAGCCTATTTTATCTGTGCCCCAGAGGATGCGAATTTTTCATCAGTTATTCTTCATGATTATTTCTTTATTAATGAGATTCTTAGTACTAATCCTCTTAGCTCTATCGTATTTCATAGGTGATTATCTTTTTGGACTGTGTGGGTTAATCTTTACGCGAAGTAGAATATAGATCCTATTATAGCTCAATACCAGTTTGAATGGTTTGCATCTAGGCTAGATACTCATCAAGAGTCATTCCTTTCTTGAAGAGAGCTAGATTTTGTGGAGGGTGATCAACTTGAGTTAACATTTTTATTATTTTACAAGAGGATTAATTAAAGGTAAGAAAAAAACTAAAAGAGCAAATGGGATATTAGGGTTTAAATATTTATATTTTCATAAATTATTTATAATCATCATTAGTAATTATAAGCTTTTTAGAACTTTATCATGTTTCTAATTATTTACTTACAAAGATTAGAACTTTTAGGATTATCAGTTTCACCATCCATTGCTATTTCCTCCATAGCTGTAATTATTTCCTCCAGAGCCTTGTTGATTTCCCCATCCTTCATTTGGTTGACTTGGGCTGTACTTAGCTCCCCCGCCTTGTTGGCCACCTCCAATGTTATTCTGACCTCTATTTGCGCGTCTAGAACGTGTGAGAGTTTTGAGAGCAAAAAAAAGCTAATCCCGAGAACATTTCCTATCTCTGCTCAAATCTACCATGGTCATTATTTGCTAGGCTTCCGCTCTCGTTATTCCTTAATAATCACCCATTCTATTTAATACGACATCGAAGAAGGATTAAAGCTCAGGCACATCTAAAAAACCTTGACCATCTCTATCGAACTATCGAAATACTTCCTCAATATAATTTTGCAGTTATATGTCTGACATTGCTTATTTATATTAAAAATATAAAAGTAATTTCTGTATTACATTCTCTATAAAGCTGAAGTTTTTAGAGATATACAGAATGAAGGGGTACATAGAATAAAATTAAAGAAAAAATGAGAGAAGAAGAAAAATATAGAAATTTAGAATTATAGATAATTAAAGATAATTCCAGATTTTTTTCATATAAAATTAAAAAGAATTTAAGTTTAAGACTAACACCATTTAATTTCAATATAATTTGACTTTACCTAATTAAACAGCAACTATAAATAAATGTTCGGAGGAGGATTTCCATTCGGGGGAGGCTTCGGCAGAGGAGCACATGACGATGACGATGATGAAGGTATATTTTTTTCTATCAAGATTAACAAGTTAATACAACATAGTTCTATGAAACACTTTAAATTAACAAAAATGCTTCGCAAGATGATATAAAGAAAGCCTATATGAAATTAGCTAAACAGCATCACCCTGATAAAAAAGGCGGCGACACATAAAAAGTATTTCAATTTTTATATAGTTTAAAAAAATTGGAGAAGCATACGAAACTTTGAAGGATCCAGAAAAAAGAAGAGTTTATGATAAATATGGTAAGAATGGTCCAAAAATGGGTGGAGGAGATGACTTATTAAATATGTTTTTCGGTGGAGGAGGAAGGGGAAGACCAGCACAGAAACAAGTCCAAAAAGTTCAAGCAACAAAGAAAGGTCTATAAATCACATTAGAAAATATTTACAATGGAGATTTACTAAAAATCCCTCACAAAAGAACTCGTTGTTGTGAGAAATGTGGAGGGAAAGGGGGATAAAATGTTTAAAAATGTAAAACTTGTAAAGGTCAAGGGAGAGTAGTTCAAATGTTCCAAATGGGTCCTGGAATGTATCAACAAGTCCAAAAAAACTGTGATAAGTGTCAAGGATAGGGTTAAATAATAGGTGAAGGCGGTAAATGTAAAACTTGCAATGGGAGAAAGATTGTTGAAAAAGAAAAAATTATAGAAGTTTCTGTTGATAAAGGAACCCCAAATAATTACCCAATTAAAGTGACAGGATAAGGTAATTAGCTTCCAGATGCAATGGCTGGAGACCTTATATTTATTACTCAAGAAAAACCACATAAAGTATTCACAAGAATGGGTGCTGACTTATCAATAAAAAAAGACATTACCTTACTACAAGCACTGACAGGATTTGAATTTAAAATAAAACATTTAGACGGAATTTAATACACCATCTACACAGGAAAAGGAGAAGTTATCAGTGACTAAATGAAAAAAGTTGTAAGAGGCCTTGGTATGCCATTCCACAAAGACCCAATGTCACATGGAAATCTGATCATTTAATTCCATGTTGTAATGCCTAAAAGAGACGAGCTAACTAAATAGCAAATTTAGGCTCTCATTGGAGTTCTTCCAGGAAAATTGAATAAAAGACCTGCAGGAGAATACTAAATGTTCGAAGATTTAGATGTTGAGAATCTAAACACAAACGAAGAGGGTGGCAAAAAGCCAGAGGACTAGTATGACGAGTAAGGTTAACATCAAGGAGTTAGCTGTGGAACTCATTGATTGTATTTAGAACTTCGATTATTACTTATAAACTATATTAAACATATATCAAGTAAATAGAAATATAAATTAAAATAGATGCACTAAATACATAATAAGATCAAGAGTTATTTATTTGTCTTAAAGCATAATGTGATATAATCAAGCTTATACAATTTAAACACAATCCCCTTCTGAGCATAGATTTGCGCAAAAGTAGATATCCTTCTCTTCGACTTAGTTAAATGCGACTTTAAGTTCAAATTTTTAGTTTGTGCCTTTGTTCATGAATATAAGCTTTGTTTTCTAGTACTCCACCTGGATTACGTCGTTTTATTTAAACTTAAAACTTACCACAACAATGTTATTAGCCTGCTCGCTATGAGACCAAGAATAACCATTCGATGAAACCAAGTAGCTCCCATGGCCCAGATTATTATCTATTTTATGTCAATAAATACATTCGAATCTGAAATTCAAGTACTTTATTTTATCACGAATCGCCACTCCAAGCCCAATCCAATTTTTCAAATTTTTTATCTTAAAGATTATCTTCTGATTATTGCTAGTTATATGATAATTTGAAAATACGAATCTCCCATCCCCAGTTTTCGTTTGTCTTGCTATTTTTTGCCCACTCTCCAGGACGATTGAACTTCTATCATTATATGAAATTTTACGTTTTATAGTCAGGAGAAAAAGTAAGAAAGTTTTTAGGTGCTTAAATTTTCTTTTACTTCTATTTCTCTTTTTATTTCTCCTGCTTTTATTTTTTATTTTTAAAATTCTTAAAATCTTCATATTTAGCAAAAGTTTGATCAGAAGTAAATTTCTATATTTTTTTTAGGTCTTCAGTGATAGAAAGCTGTAAACTTCTTAAAGAATTGACGACTAAGTCAAAATTTGCTGAAAACTTGAATTAAATATCCTTTTATTTCTATTATTTATCTTTAACATCAATCATCCCTGCAATTCGACTCATATCTTCAATGAAGGATTCGCGATTCTAGCATTTGTTGTTGATGGCTTACTCGATAAAAGAGTTAAATTTCATATTGATTTGGACCTAAATAAGCAAGTAGTTACTCTTTATAATAATTCGATTTTAGCCTTGGAAAATTAATCGTTTATTTGAACTTCTAGTTATTTAAACTTTTCTGCCAAGCTCTCGACACAAACTCTTAAATCATACAGCATAGTCTTATGTATTTATTCCAAAAGCGAAAGTTCATCTTGGAAACCTTACGAAGATTCTAATGGTTTTTACTTGTGAGTTTGAAGCTTAGACAAGAGCATCTTTAATGGAATTGTTGTATGATTGGGATGATCTATTTTGCACATCGAGCACAATAGACCACGTTTCTCACAATCTTTTTTTATGCATACATAATTAAGCACTTCCCCTTCATGGTCTTTACCTTTGGGGCAATTGAAATATTTTATTCGAAGTTTAGGTGTGATAAATGATGACGATAACATATTATCTAAAGATAGCTTATCGTTCTTTTTGTCCTGCTTCATTTTTGATAAAGCTTTTTTATATTATCAAAATATGATCAGGTTTTATAATATTAAAAGAAAATATCTTTAATAATTTTTTAATTAGATCATTGGTAATTTATCATTCATAAAGTTGGATTTGGGTTTTTCATGTAATTTTTTATTGATTTTACTAAATCTACTGATTAAAGTCTCTGATGATTTAGATCATTCTTGCGAGCGAGTTCTAGGAAATTCTAAATAGAAAAAATCAATTACTTCGTAAGGATTTCCGCTGATCAAAGCAGAACGAATATATTTATCTGGGATACCAAACCCGTCAACAATACCTATAAGATCTGGTCTGAGTTTCTTGAGTAAAACTTCTTTCAAATCGAACAAACTTCTAGTTTGTGAACTCGAAATAAACCCTCCTTCAGCAGCAGGAAGTAAATGACCTAGTAAGAAGTTTACCCCGAAAAGTAAGCATAAATTTGTTGTAATTTATTTAATCTGTTCATCTTTCTCATTAATGATAGCATTCTAAAAACTGGAAAATGTATAATATCCAGAATGAATAATAGCTAAGTTCTTAAGATTTATTCCAATTATTGTATTAATTACTTCTTTCTCGCTCATACTTTCCTATTTTCCTATCAATGCTTCTGCACTCTTAGCCAACATGTAGCAGACGGATTGAGCTATTATTACTCTAATACCTTCTAAATTCCATTGATTTATCTCTGTGACTTCACATTTTTTACCCATTAAATATTCAAAAGACTCGATATACTTGACACTTTTATCTAATGACTACTTTTTCACCATAAATCTTTTATAACTTTTCATCAAATATCTAGACACTTGAAGATAGAGGACAGTGTTTTCACCTTCATGAGTTAAGTGACAAGCATATTCGTTTATTAGTGAAGGGAATCCAGAATAATGAGAAAATCCATGACCACCGCATGCTTTTCGACAAATTTACATCCCGTCATAGACTATCTAACTAAAGAAAGGTTTTCCCAGACACAGACAGGCATGAGTTTACGACATTAAACTAAAGTCTTCTTTTTATTTGACAAATTGAGCATTTTCATTACAAAGTTTTTTGATACTATTACCTGCAGTTGTGATAGCATAATATTCAGCAACACGATCAATAATTTTTTATTGTTGGAGTTGATAATCGATAACTTTAATTTCTTCTTGAGCAGCATTTTTGAACTGTCTTCTAAACATTGAGTATCGTGTCGCTATTGTGATGGCGCTTGAGTATAATTTAGGATAATTACAGGAAATGTGCCTTCTGATTTACATCATTGTTGCATAACCGATTTTGGGATCACCTTTTATCTTTAGCTCGCCATCTGCTCCAACTGAAACATATCTTCTTAACATATTTTTTCGAGGGATTGAGACATTTTTTAATATCAAATAGCCATTATCTTTACTGTGGAACCCAATTTTTGGTCCGATGTCGCCAACTTCAACTCCTGGTTTAGGATTCATATCTTTATCTCTTATTTAAACTATGAACGCATGAACTCCATAACTTTTACCTTTGATAATTAATTGAGCAAAAACGAGAGCGTGGTTGGCACATATCCCCATGTCACCTGGCCAAAACTTTATGGCTTTAATATCTTTCGAGTTATCCAAAATAAATTCGTCCTTTTCCTGGTTAAAAGTGGCTGTAGTCATTAAAGATGAAACATCTGACCCATGACCCATTTATGTTTGAGCATAACATCCAACAATTTAATATGTTTTACATTTTTCGATATAAATTTTATTCTGTTAATCAGATCCAAGAATTTATATGCATTTAACAAACATACCTGCATGGACTGAACCAGGATTTTGATTCATAGAACTTAATATAGAATATATAGCATTTGTGTCATTTAAATTTCCTTTTACAACATGATAAATATGTGGAAGATCCCTCATAGATTGTTTAATGATCTCTACTCTCCCTTTGTTATAAAGATTAAAATCATAAGGTCTGACAGGATATTTTTATAAAGCTTCCTTCAGTTATGCATACTCCTTTTTACCATATAAAAATTAAGATAATTTTAAAGGATTAAAAGTGATAGACTAACGTTCTCTTGATATAGCTTCCTCAACAGTTCCACTCATGAAATTTTTTTAGATAATTATTATAAATGACGTCAAGTGATATAAATTAAAGTAACTCCAAAAAATAATGATTATAGAAATAGATGTGTATTGTAAATTAATTAAAATGAGAATTTTAATGCAGACATCACATATTGTAGTTTTCGATCTTTCCCATTTATGATTGGAAAGGTATATTAAAATAAGTTGATGGAATTTGGTTTAGATTTTGAAATGAATTGCAGAAGATCATTGGAAATCTCATAAATATGTTTGGTTCTATTGGGTAGTTTATGCCTATTTGTCCATATGGAATTGTTGAGATGAAAGGGTAAATCTAATGATTAAAATTTTGTATTTAATTTCTTGCGTCGCAGCTGAAAAAATTTACTGGAACTGTTGTTGGTCTTTCATGAGTTTCAGCGATGTTTGATATATGGGCAATTTGTGGAATTTATCCATAGTTTCTCATAGGGTTAATGTTTACTGGTACACAAATTGTTGGAGTAAAACTAAAATCTCTTTTAACTTTTTTTGAAGGGAGTCCTAGTATTTATGGCTATGACTCATTCTGTGATCCATTTTGAGTGGTATCGGGATTGAAACAGTTTTTAGGTTGAGAATTTCTTCCCTGATTAATATGGTCATATTTATTCTAAAATTATTTGATAAATTATGTGAAATGAGCTTTTCTGATATTTTTCTTGTGAGAATCTGATTTGATATGCTAAGTATTTAAAATTTTACGTCGAGGTAGTCTTGGTAGTTGACTCTGCAAACATTGCAGTATTGGTGCTTGCTCTTGGGCTTTGGAACGAGCTATATTATATAAGTGGTTACCATTTAGCTTTTTTCGTCACTGTAGTCTTTGATACGAGATTAGTGCTCGAGTTTAAACTTCAAGCCATTTTCTATATAATTTCTCTGAATAAAGAAAAGAATACTTTCTCTTCTGGCAAAATAAAGGCACTTGTTGCATAATTATTGTCTTTGTTATAAATGGGACAGCACAAACAGTTAGCTTTGCAAGTTTTTCCGCGTTTGCTTGCACTTTTGGTATTGGGATCCTCCTTAGCCTTGCAGAATGACAGCTTAACGGACTGCTTGAAATACAAATCGTTTGCGAGAGGGGTTAGCGAAAACTAATGATTTTTGTTGAGACTCGTCTGTTTTTTTGCTGCCTTCGGCATGCTAATAATATAATATAATGATAGCTGTTCATTTTCTGATTTCTCTACCAACATAAATATTAACAAAATACAACTATCATATATCGGTTAATGGAAGTGCTACAAGTACCTTCATGGTTACCAATCACTCAAAATTAATAAACATGCAAATAAAATAAAAAAATCTCAACAATTTTTTTTCATGAACTATCCTTTATAATTGTTTTTTATACTAAAATTGCCTACATTTCATCAAATAGCTTAGAAGTCAAAGGAAACTCAAAATATTATTCTTAAATTTTGAGTTTATCTAAAAATAGAGGTAATATAAAATAAGAATATAATAAATAATTCAATCATATTTTTGTACGATTATTTTTCCATAATTACCATATTTTGGATGAGAAACTCCGAAATGCTTAAGCAACTCCAAAATTGTTGGAGATAATAAATATTTACTGATTTTTTATGTAGATTCTGATGAATTTAACATTATTGGATAAGCTTAGGATATCATGCATACGATCAATAAGTTATGAATTTGGAGTTGATTACTATCATTAATTAAGTTACACGCGTATAGAGACTCACAAACTTTACGATAAGAACTTAATAAATCCATTAAAACTCTTCTGTAATTTGGATTGTTTTCAGAAGAGATTTACTTTGAGATATTTGTTAAATCTTTAAAGGGATAATTACTCAAAGGAGGCAACACTACACGATAAGCAACTAAACATTAGAATAGGATAGCTTACATATTATAAGCATATTCTTAAATTACACTGTTGTTATTTGGATTTATGATGATTTTAACTTATTCTTGAATAGATGTTTTGTTTATAAAATTTTAAACTAGCTCTAACAGCTTTTCAGTTGAAATAATAATGTCTTCTTATTTTTTTATCTATTTTTATTTCTTGATCAGCTTATACATAATGCTACATGATTTCCAAAGTTCTCCCAACTGGATCATATTTATTTTTTAAGTCTTCCTCTCTTTATAATTTTGAAGTATTGCCTTGATGATCTCCAAACTCCACATCCTCGATATTTTATTCTTGTTTTACTCTAATACTAATAAGGTTGTATAAAGCATTGATTCTATTGTCCCCGATGTTACCTATTAACTCGATTCTAAAATATCATCTACTTATATCGAAGTTCCCTTCTTCGTCTCTTGATGTGTGAATTTAATACTCCCAACAATAAATTTAATAAGTGTCTATTGAAGTAATTTCATATTATTCAAGATAGTTAAAGAAGAGTGATTTAGTTTATAAACATTTTGTAGAATATGTTGTGAAGTACGAATCAATTATTTATTCAGGTTTTGAGTCATCTAATCTTTTAATTTTTAATTTATTAAGGATGTTAATTTAGGGATTGCACTATGATTTTATAAATTGTGAGTATAAGCAGTGATGCCAATGTAGGCTAAATTTTTTAGTTAACTCCATTACTTCTCTTATTTTTAATTTCTTTCATCAGTTTCATCTATTTTGGATTCTTTTCCTACTGCAGGCTCATAGTGTTTCAAGATCTAGACTATTATTTTATTTTTTTCATTATTTTTATTATTTTCTATCTGAATTTCGTAAAATTGAAGCAGTAAAACAATTAAGCGGCTATTTGAATGAGATGGATTTTTAACTAAAGGAAGTGAATCCAAAGAGCACAACAATTTTGGCAATTGATTCTTAAATTTACGAGAATTTTGATTATTAAACTCTTTTTTATTTTATATTTATTGATGAAGACCGATGTACAAGGATAAAAATAGTTCCAATTAATTCTATTATAGTTTTCTCATCTTATTCAAGATATCTATCATGTAACTATATGCTAATCTGCCTAACTCTCCCTCCTAATTGCTCACACATCCGCTGATGCTACAGTAACGATGAAGGATAATTAGCTTTAAGTTAGTATCATCCCTCTATTGGTACTCTCTAAAAATGGGTAAAAATTGAATAGGTTGGCTTAACTTTAATAATTAAAAGCTCAATTTCTGCTCAACGGTAGAAAAATAGTCTGTTCCAACTTCAGTTTCTATTTTGCTATCCTATGTATTTTATGTTTATTTTATTCCCTCGTTCTGACCACTTGAAGATGCATACCTAAGTGGGTCAGGCATAGATAATGTAATATCTTCCAAAAACTTTTTCATCCCCAAATACTCCTATTTAGTTATCTATATTATTTTTGGCTTGTGCTCTTCTTAGGGTTAATCTTTATTTTAACTCTTATCCCCTTTACCATTTGCATCTTTACTAAAATAATAATGAAGCGATGTAATGAAACCAACTGGTTCCTTTATTAGGGAGAATTAAACATCTGAGGATGGTTAATAATATTATTTATGGTCAATTGGAATGCCGAGAATATTATGTCTGCAAAGATATTGCGAGATTTTTCTATTTTTTATTATCTCTTGCTTTTATAATCCAACTTTATTTTAAAAAAGTTTCCTAAATTAAATTTTCTTATCTGAGAATTTTCCACAGCCTATTATTATTTTCATCATCACTATTCCTGCAATTAATCACGCGGTGAAATT
>ERZ724506.756-NODE-756-length-11267-cov-3.957278_pt1 | contig 11267 bp, 7 predicted proteins | sample MGYA00376039_ERZ724506 | MGnify/ENA primary metagenome ERZ724506 (study PRJEB28724, sample SAMN07190887) | wastewater metagenome | isolation source: effluent of sewage treatment plant in Hong Hong | place: USA: Christiansburg, Virginia | collected 2016-03-01 ... | reverse complement strand
TCCTCTTCGTCCAAATGAATACCAGCAAGCAATCCATGCAGTTTCTCGAATACTGTTGAATTATGACACTGATAAGCGCATCCCTTGTTATGCATTTGGGGGGAAGCCTCATTTTCCTAAATTTTCCAGTAACTAGGCTAACCATTGCTTCCCGTTAAGTGGCGATTATAAACAGATTGATGCATACGGGGTCGAGCATCTCATGGAAATGTACTTCAATGCCTTAAAAAATATATAGCTTGCAGGGCCAACTTACTTCAATGGAATTATATCACAAGCGATCAAAACAGCCAAATTAAATGAAGCTGAAGGTTCAAATACTTACCAAATATTGCTGATTTTAACAGACGGGTAAATTCACGACATGCAGAAAACAACAGATCTTTTAGTCGAAAGCTGTGATCTTCCTTTGTCTTTGATAATTGTCGGAGTCGGAGGAACTGATTTTACCAATATGAATGTGTTAGATGGAGATAATGGATTGTATTCCTCTCAAGGCAGAAAAGCTAATCGGGATATTGTTCAATTTGTTCCCTTCAGGAATGTCGGTTTGAACCCAGACTTGTTAGCCTAATAGCTCCTTGCTGAACTTCCTACTCAAGTAGTGCAATATATGGTAATTATAATGATATTTAGACACTCAAAGGTAAAAAGCCAAACCCACCAGTTGAAATCAATTTTGATAATTTAATTAAAACTAACGACCAAATAAATCCTCAGCAGGCCATGCAAGCTCAAGTTACTAATATGTTCCAAAACGCGAATTTTTTTGATGGATTTTGATACCAATAAATCTCTTACTCTTTATTTAATAATGGATCAATAAATTTGGAACGAGTAGAAAAATAAATTTAATATTGAACATTCATTTATCTATCTTTTTTCAACAGCATCCTTTCTTTTCCTTTACCTCGACTTCTTTTTATTTTTGAGCTTCTTCTATTTTTATCCTTGGATTTCGGGTTTTGCCCCCAAACACTACTTTTTCTTTATTTTTCTTTGCCTCGAAGATTTGTTAGGATAAGTTAAGAAAAAGCTCATTTATATTTACTCCATTTTTGGCTGATACCAAAAAGTGTTTAGCATTGCATATCTTTGCAAAATTTTAAGCTTCTTGCTTGGAAACTCTTCTTTCCTTTTCCATGTCGCTTTTATTTCCTGCGATCATTATGGCAATATCTTTATTGTTGGCGTGCTCCTTAAGCTCAGTGACCCATTTCTTGACCTTCTAGAAGGACTAATTGGATATAATTTAATAGACGATGATGGCTCCAACAGCATCTCGGTAATAGACAGGAGCGACTGCATTATACATTTCCTGACCTGCAGTATCCCAGATGGCGAGCTTAACAAATTTATTATCATGGTTGGGTAACTTAATATCTTTTTCTAGATAACATGCATTTATTGAAGATGGCTGTTCATCATTAAATTAATTCCTTGTGTATTTCAAAGTCATGGAAGTCTTGCCGACTCGACCTGAACTAGACGATAATATTACCTTAGCCCAGGACAACTATCTTATATATTGGAACAGAGGAATTCATTATTTAATTTATATTTTTATATCAGAAACCAAATATTAATATAATTTACTCAATTATAGATCAAACTTAACTCGTCGCTTATTCATTTCACTGTTTCATTCAAATATAACCTTTAATTTATTTTTAGATTTGTCATTAATATTAATGCAATAGATTTACACACATCACTCTCAAGGTCCTGCTAGCACAGACGAGATCGCCATTGATCTCTACAGCGCTTTGAAAATTCCTGAAGATGTCCAGGCACAACTTTGCGAACATTTTACAGTCAAGTTGCCCAAAGCTCATGGTAATCGAGTCCTAATCATTGGAGCAAAGGTCGGAAATATGATTAAGTTGCTCTAGCCTTACTGCTCTCACATCGATGCTATTGGAGAAAAAGCGCATATTCCAATATTGGAGGCACTGTATGTTAAACACCAATCAGTCGAGTTCACATTTAATCGTTAAGGTTATAGTGGAGAGAAGCACATAGTTCCAAAATTTTCTTCAAAAAACTGCACAGTTTCAATCATATAAATCTCTAAATTTCACGAACACATCAAGAGAGATTTTCACTACGATGTTGTCCTGCTCCAAGATGTTATTGTTCATCCAGAAATTAATATCCTCAAGCAATTAATGAGACTAAGACATAATGTCCTTATTACCATGATTGTTCCAGGAAAACTTGTTCACAAAAACTTATTTGAACTTCTTTCAGGAATCTAGAAAAATATTTTGCACATTTTCTATAACCAAGCAACCCATTAAAGAATGTAGTACACTCGATATATTACGGGAAGAAGGCAGTAAATAAATATCTGGGAAATATTTGTTTGGATTAAAAAATAAACTGATGATGTCACGAATTAACTGTCAAAAGTCTCTGCAATTTTAGAAGAAGAAGTAAAGAAGAACTTTGTCAGCGCTGATAAAAACAAAGGAACTAAGGGTATGAAAACTTATGAAACAGAACAGTCGATCAATCAATATTTAGATTTTCACTATGGAGAAAATTAATATTTTGGAGTGAAAAATTTCCCATTACAATGTGCATTAAAAATAATCGATGCAGCAAAATCTTAAAAAATCAAAGGTCGAGCATTAGATCTTGGCTGCGCTGTTGGACGATCTACTGTTGAACTTGCTCAGTACTTTGATTAAGTTGTGGGAATTGAATACTCATTTGGATTCGTCAACGCCGCCAATAAAGTTATCCATGAAAAATTTAGTCAATTATAAGGAAAAGTGAAAATCTCACAAGGAGATGCTTGCAAACTAGACCCTAAGCTAGGAAAGTTTGATGTCATATTCGGTGGAAATCTCATTGATAGACTCTACGAACCTGAGCAATTTTTGAAACAATTGAAAGAGTTTATGACTGATCACTCAATACTTGTTTTGACTTCGCCTTATACATGGCTTGAAGAATATACTAAAGTTTAAAAATGGCTAGGTGGGAAATAAGTGAATGGGAAATTCGTGACCACTTACGAAAAAATAAGATAAATTCTTGTAGGAGAAGGACTAAAATAGCTAAAAAACCCCTAGGATGTACGCTTTGTGATCGAAGATAACCCTTGGGTTTATCAGTACACAAATGCTCACATGACATATTGGATTCGAACTAACCAATGATTACATATGACTAATTGTTATTAACTATAAAAACTAAAGAATTTAATGGCTTGAGCCTATTATTATAAAGATTAAAAAATGGGAAACTTAAATAGTGGAAACTCTAATGAAAAAATGGAAGGGTTATCTAGCGATTTATCGAATAAGGTTAGATTCATACATGAGTAAATTGATAAGTTTTATGTGAGTGAGCTGACAAAACAACAATTTACCAATCAATTATTTGCAGAACTATAAAAAATTCCCCATCCTGAAATCGGTAGTATCAGAATAAGCCGGTCATTCATATTAGAAAGATTTTTTTAGCTCTTGTCGTATGTACAATCAATATTAAATAAGAACAGCAGGACCAAATGCGTAAATTGTAAGGAACTGAAAGATTTTGTGGAACTCATCCACAAAAACCCTGAAAAAGCAATAGAAAGTAATTGATAATTAATGAAGAATCTTTTTAATTGCTAGATTTGGATCATGACAAATGTATCACTGATGCTGAGTTTCTGAACTATATGGATAACTGTTTAATTAGCTTAATGGCTGCTCTGTAGAAGGACATCAGCGATCAGCACTTTAAAATATCTCTGAAGGATTGGCTAAGCAAGAACAGAAAGATATTCTTTGATGAAACTCTCAGATTATTTCATTCCAACAAACGATCAGATCCTAACAAGTGGCTGTATAATGATTTTAAAAGATGGATTCTGAGCGGAGAGAATTGGACAATGGATGTTCAACTTGGAGTTCGAAAATATAAGGTTCCTATCAATTTACTGTGCTTATTTGGCATTCCCAAACCTATCTCCACCTACAATTGAGGAGTGATGCTATTAAACTTTTAATTTTAATTATTCTTGCAGAATTTCAAAAAAATACCAAAATATAAATAATCATTTTCCTAACCTGATTCCTCCTTCAGAGAGTTTAACTAAATTCTCTTCGATTGGCTCATACAAAAACTTAGCATGCAGCCGAAGTGGGACTTAGGTTCTTTCTATTTTAAAATTGGTCAAGAAACCAATGATCATTAGCTTTGATTCCATTAGTGCTAAATATTTTCCGATGCAGCTTCGCTGGCCTGCTGAGAATGGAATGAATGAGTAGGGTTATGAATTGTATAGGGTTTTATCGTTCCATCTTTCTGGGTCAAAAACTTCGGGGTTGGTATAGTATTTTGTATTGTGCATTAACCCTACAATATTTGTACCGATGAGCATGCCTTTAGAAATTTGATAAGGTCCAAGGGTCATGTCTCTTTTTGCTTCTCTGAGTAAAATTCCTACGGCAGGAGGCCACATCCTTAAACATTCGTCTAAAAATTTGCCCATGTATTAGAGCTTTTGTAAATTTTCATAAGTAAGATCTGAAGGAGACTTAATAACTTATTGAAGTTAGGCAATTAATTTTTATCGACATTATGGGAATTAAGCTATTGAGTATAAAGCCATTGCTATAAGGTGACCTGTCGTATCAATTCCAGCGAAATAAAAAGATACTAGCTGATGTACAATTTATTATTTTGTTATTTTTCGATACTTATGTGGGATTCCCTATTTTTAAGCCTGTGCTATTTTTTAGTCAATGTCTTTCATATTTGTCAGGTATTCGTGAATAAAATCTCCCTGATTTTAGGGTGATTGGGAGTAGTTTTTTAATCTCTATTCGATTATTTCGTGGAGGATCACTCTGATATCATTGATTAACTTCTCTAATTGCCTATCACCTTCAGTGAAGTTCATTTTGATAACATTCGATTTGAAGAACAACTCCATAATTATATTTTGTCCCGATCTCGATCTATTGAACATATCAGTGGTAAAATCTGCTAATGCGAGTGATAATTTTTTGCCATGAACATACTTATTTAGCGCTTACTCGGAAAAAAATATTCTCACTAATATTTATCCAATCATTAATTAATTTTCATGGACAACGTTGAACTCTCTAGTTTTTGTTTAGCTCTTGCTGACCTATTATTTGATTCGATTTAAAAAATTGTTGATGCTATCGTTCATTATTGGTATCATTTTTTTTAAACTGTCGTGATTGAAGCTATGCCTAATAATAGACTTTTGAGATGACCAATCCTCACCTTCGACCAGGAATATTCCTTTTAAATATGATTTATCAGAGTGCTTATATAAATTAAACTTTCTAAAATCTTTTGCATTTGTCGATATCTCTTTGATGAGCTTTGCCGAGCACACTACTAGCATGGGCTTATATCCGACATTTGTCAGATAAGCGTTTTGGTCAGGATTTTACTTTACTAATTATTTGGCGAACCTGTGACTATCTCCATACTTTTCTATATTAAATTTTTGAACTCCCTGTATACCGGAGAAGGGGGCAATAAAAGTTTTGAGATTGGGATCCATTTTACGGAATCTCGCTGCGTCAATGTAAATTTTGACAAAAAACATGTAGAAGACATATAGAATAATAACAACTGGCAAAAGGATCAGGATGAGAGTGATTGTAGCCATAGAGTAGTTGTTGTAGGATAAGAATTATAATAATATCTGATTTAATACTTTATTAAAATATAAATATTTTACTATGTAATTTACCATAGAAATAATCGAATTAATAAAATACCTCAGGGACACGAAAATTGGGGTCAAAAGCTTTCTACCCTTTCAATATCTTTTGATAATTCCTTGAATATGATAGAAAATTGTTGAATTTCTTTATTTTAGAAAATTCGTCATTATGACGCTATATTATAATTATTTCATAAAATACTAATTAAATGACAGACTTTTATTATTGGAATTTATAAATAATTTGCATTCCTAACTTTTGACAATTCATGCTATACTTGATCAGGCATTTCAGGACAACTTTGACTTTCTCTCCCTCCTAGATTCATAAGGTTGGCTCCCTTCCTGATGTGTGGATGAAGCTTCGGGAGAAGGTTTAAGGAAAATGCACAAATTAATTCGGATTTATAGTTCTAGTCATCAACCCTTAGACATAGGGAATAGACAAAAACCAAGTGATGTCTTTGCCTCGGCTAGATAACAGGGATACTTGTTCAATGGAAGTGGAGTTCTCAGCCATCTGCTTCAAATGTAAATAAATGTTTAGATAGGCTAAAAGAATGATTTACTCTGGACAAAAGTAACTGAGGTGACCCCAGATTGTATTTCCTGTCAAATTGGTTCGGTCTAATTAAAAATTCCTCAATCGAAAATTGACAACCAGCTGCAATACGATAAATCATTAAATTGCTTTCGATTAAAACATAAAAACTTCAAGATATAAATAGGTGACACCCTGATCTGCAAATGCTTAGAAAGTCGAGTTCAACTAGGTAATCGTAGTATAATTTCGTAGGCGCAGAGATGAAAATTATTGGGTAGATCCCTGCCAATTTGATTGGGATCAATATCGGACTTAGAAAATGATGATTCCGCAATATTTGTTCCTCTACTGTTATTAAATTTAATATATTTTAAAAATGGTTAAGTTTATATACTATGGAATAAACAAATAGCTTCAGGCATTTTGCGTGAAGACATCTCACAAGAAATTGGTTAAGAATCTTGGGAATTAACTCAGGACAATCGCAATCAACAAGAGATCAGCTTCCATGTCAGCTCTGCAATTAGGGTAGTTTGTTCGATTTTTTGTTCTGCTCAATAAATAATACATTAAACCTGGCCAGTGGATCAATTATCCGAAACTGAGGCCTGCTAATTATAGAGCATTCCTTAATTCTTAGGTTTTGGATCATTCATTATAAACGGAATTGGCATGGTAGGAAAGTTCGAGCTATCCTGGCATTAAAATGCTGATTGAAAGGCCAAAATCAATAAAAATAGAATATATGAACGAATCTCTCGATTTTATGTCGGGTTAATTTCACAACTTTTAGGCAAGAATCATCCAACATTAAATAGATCATAATTTTGGATTTGATTATCTCAAATTTAGCCAAGAAATCGAGCTCACAGATTAAAAGCTTAAATAAAAGCATGGAAAATAGTGTAAATAACTGTATAAAATGTACAGAAATTCAATGGTGGACCTTTAAAAGTAGATAAAGCAAGAAGCAAAATATTTGGAAAGGGTGAAAAATCGATAGATGATTCCTTGTACTGATTAGTTTAATAAGTTAAAACAATTCATCACTTACTCAATTATAGATAAGATGAAATAAGATTGAATAGATTTATATATTTATGAAGTATAATAAATATTAAACAAAAAGAGGCTCGATGCAGCAAGGTCAATATTTTTTATCCAGGTAATCTGTCTGTAGAGATGCAATCTAAGCAAACAAGTCTTTGTTATCATCCAGAAATTCATCATCTTTGCTCACAAATAGGAGCTAAAACTACTAATTGTCTTCAATAGAGGATATGTTAATTTCCTTTACCATATTTTTGGGACTATTTTTGAACATTTAGTCATCGCTTGCCAAAAATACAAAATCTAATTCCTTATCATAAAATTAGTAGATACTCTGTTTTCGTGATTTTTAACTCTACTCTTCTTACATTTACTTAATTTTCTCTCCCATCTTTATCTTTGAGTTATCTGCCGTTGTTTCGCCCAATTTCTTCTCCTGTGGTTCTTCCTGTAGTTTTGTTGGAGTTGATGTCATGTTGTCTAGCAAGCTATCAAATTTGGCTAAGTAGTAGCATTATACTTTTACTGACAGCGAATGGCAAATTCTTTACTTGGTATGTTTATGATGAATTTGAGTGATATTTTGGGAATTGTAGGCCTTCTTTTATTTTAATTTTTAACTACGCACATGCAGTTCGTAGTCTAAGATAAAACAGTTTTTCAATTTTCGGTTCCGCTGATATTATGAGAAAAGTGGCTGTCTGTTTAAATAAAGTAACAACTCCCCGAACAGAGTAGTAATGATATAAAACTACTGCTCGTCATTTTACTATTCGATATTTTTATACTGCTGAAATTAAATTTCCCAAATTTCAGCTGATATCTTAACCCCTGTGTACTTATTCACCAGTTTAAATTCGATGGTAACAGCTTCATAGTTTTAGACAGAGTGAAGCCTAGGCCTGAGACTATACTTCTCCTTCAACAAAAGGGAGTTAAAAAATGAAGTTAAATTAGTGATATGGTTTTATTTTTATTTGGATTTCTATTGCGTTTTATTTAGTTACTTATTGATCTCATCAAAATGTCTTATCTGTTTCTTCTCTATGCTTATCCGGCTTTGAAGAATGCATTCGATCAGCCTGGAGAGCATACATTGTCCTGTCTCATCCATTTACCGATCACTATAATATTATATTATTATAAAAACTATTTATCTCAAATTTCCACCATTAACCTCATTTAAAACTACTTAAATTATCAGTTGTTCATAAAGGGGTATAGTTTTTTGAACTTCTCGTTGTTTTCGAATTTTACTTCTACCTTTATTTTTAGTTGCTTCTGTTTCTATTCGAACTATTCTTTACTGTCTCCGAAATATATTATGCATGCACAGCGGGCTGCACAAACTCTCAACAATGTCTTGCAACCTAAAAATTAGCACCCTCTCACTAAATTCTTAAACTAATTGGACTCTATTGAATATTTCCCTATAAACTACGCATATACTTCTTTCATCATATCTCTGAGCTCATTACTCTTGATTGGAGTTTTCAAGCTCACCTATTAATAATTGCAAAGCTTATAGAAATTTAATATTTCAAAAAAAGTTTCCTTGGGAACTGAATCTACTTAAATGTCTTATTCATCTTCGAAGCCTAGCGCCTGCAGCCCTCTCATGTACTCACTGACTTCAGCAAATTTGGCAGGGACAGCTATTTTCTATCCCTCAATAATGACATTGATTGTTTAGTGATCCATAATGTGCTATTCTTTAATTATTGAACTGATTATAAATATTTGAAAAGATGTGATATAATTAGATCTATGAAATATTATTTTATCTTTATTTTTCGACGAATCATTATTGTGCCTGATAGTTTTATTGCACATCCTCAGGGTATAGCGATATTGGAGAACAATATCCTCATAAATTGAGAAAACAATAAAAATTTGAAGTCTAGGGAGTTCTACTTTTTTATTTATTCTGCGATACTCAGTGCTTTTGATTTGTACTTTTCCATCAGCATAAAAAACACACTTATCTTAACTCTCACTAAATGATACAGTAACAAGAAGATAATGATCCAAGGATAGGACATCCTTAGCCAAAGTTTCAGTCTCTCAAGCAATCTGGCCACTTTAGTCGGACTTGAATATTTCTTTGTATTTTTTAATCGCAATGCATATTTCTGAGTTATTTTATTAAATACTTCATCTTTAAGGTACTTTTCTTTTATTATTTTATCTAACACTAAGTTTACTGAAAAGAAGTTAATATTTAGCTAAAAATTTTGCCGGCACACTGGGCACTTTTTCTTCACGTAATGAAAATGTGCATGTTTTACGCATTATTCGCAATAACTTCATAGAAATATTCAGTACCTATGACCACAGGGCAGAGTTATAGGCGATACGAAAATCATGAGGCAAATTGGGCATTCTAGTTCATTCTAAATTGACGTCATAATTATTAATCTGAAAAAAATGTAAAATGATTTTATTAAAGATCCTTCAAAATGAGAAAACTAAAAATCAAAATTGTTAATTGGCAAACACTTTTTTAAAAATAACATTAAGTTAATTTATGAGTTGGCCTGCCAAATTACTGGTTTAGTCATGCTTTTACACCAGCTTTTTGAGTCTATGGCTCTGATATATCTCCATGTATTGCTCGATCAGCATATCAAATCTTCGTATCCTCTCCTACCTGGCAAGGTCAACACCTTTATCATGTCCAAAAGTTTTTAATTTGATCATTACCTACTTAAAAAGACCAACGATGTGCAGCATGTACTCGAGTCCATTTTTGATCAACGTATTATGTTTACTTTTGATCATTTATTTGGATTTCTAAGCAATTGCAATTCCAAACTATGTGCTGATCTGCACATTCGATGGCTTTAAGATTTGGCTCAGCACATCCGATGCCACATAGATGTCAATACTAAATTTAATATTCAATTACTTAATAAATACTCGAATTATTTCCTTGATATTGCCCTTCATCCACATGTCTAAGATGGTCTGAATCGATTTTGATCTCACTCCCATGACCTTCAGAAACTTATTATGCTAATCTCCCATTAACGATTGAATCTATTGAGTCTCATTCTTACGGTTATTGAAATTTTACGAAGCTATCTTAATGTTATTCAGAGCATCATTGATATTCCCATGGATTCCTGCAAGTTCTTTCGCAATTGCTTCATTCTTTTTTTCCACAATTTTTTTACTCTGGTCATTTGTTAAATAATTATGGGTCGGTTGCACAGAGTTAGCTCTCTTCCCCATTGTACTTACATTATTATTAGAGTTCATTACTCCTTTTCGAGACACTACATCTCTGAATGCGGGACTCTGACTTTAGTTATATATGGAATTGTTTTGAGGAGGAATATAACTGTAGGGTCCTTCGAAGTTCACATCTGAGAGATAGCATTCATGGTAGCTCAGAGTTCCAGAACTAAAGGCAATTTGATTAATCTTATCAGACACCACCATATTCAAAATACCTTTGGAGCTTGTTTCTATATTATCTGTCATGATAATCTCATCTGATGACAGATCCCATGCCTTCAAATTATCTGTCCCTGCTGTAAACAGATAATTGGTTTTATAGAAAACGCACGAAGTTACGGGCATCGTATCACTTTTTGTCTTCGCAATTTGGTTAAATGGTGAGTTTAAGTCAAAAACTCGAGCTGCTCTATCAAGACAGCCAGCAGCCATGAGTCCTCCTGTATTAATATCAATGGACAACACAGGAGACCCCACTTCGTATTGAAATATTGGCCGACACATTTTAATATCCCACGAAAAAGCCATGCCATCTTCGCCCCCAGTGACTAACATCCTTGAGTCAGGAGATATACAAACAGCAGATACTCTTTTATTATGATTTTTTAAGGTTTGCACACAGTTTTTAATTCTTAGATCCCATAATTTAGCACTTGTGTCAAAAGACCCACTGGCAATGATACTTTCATTTCTCTTATCAGCACAAAATGAGCATATTTATATTGT
>ERZ724506.753-NODE-753-length-11281-cov-6.468911_pt1 | contig 11281 bp, 11 predicted proteins | sample MGYA00376039_ERZ724506 | MGnify/ENA primary metagenome ERZ724506 (study PRJEB28724, sample SAMN07190887) | wastewater metagenome | isolation source: effluent of sewage treatment plant in Hong Hong | place: USA: Christiansburg, Virginia | collected 2016-03-01 ... | reverse complement strand
CCCCAAGCCTGCGTAATGACTACCTTTATCGGGTCAGTTACACGGAATTTGAATGTCCATTCGCGCGCGCGTCCTAGGCGATTCCATACCGCCCTTGTGTTGAACTTGCCTATCTTGCCAATAGAGCGCCATTGCTCTAATCCGTAAGTCTTACCGCCGTCTTTGCTCACGCGCATGATGACTTGCGGGTCACTGCCTTGACCAGTCTCTAAGCCTACGCCTTCCTCAAACTCTAACCAAAGCATAGATAGGGTTGACCAGTCACCCTGTCCAACATGGCGAGAGATAAACTCACGAATAATCATCGCGCCATCGTCGGTGTACTCGTTAATGTCCAAGCGGTAAATCTTGCCGTTTTCGTAATCAGATACGAAGTTACGCCCTAGATATTGGGTGTACTTGTCACCTCTATGTCTGCCCGTACCAGATTGCAGTTTTGACCATGATTTAGATTGACCGTCAAACAACCAAGATTTATTAGCACTTGGAAAGTTAATCTGATAGAAAGCGTGTCCACTGTGCATATAAGTGAAGGCTGTAGCATCACTCGTCACTGAGTACGTGCCAAACTCTACATCCATTTCAGGGGTTGAGATGGCCTGAGCTGCACCGCCAGCTTGCACGCAAACTTGCACTTGCCCTAGTCGGTTTGTGCGTAGGAAAATCAGCGAATCAATGAATTTGCACAATGACCACCTAGCCGCTAAACCCCATTCAATCGCACCTGAACCGATACGACTAAACGGAAAATCTACCGCGCCGTTATCGCCCCAAGGTTCATTAGTTTTGTCGCCAAATAACTGAAGTAAACCAGAATCAGCGTAAACACGTACCAATCTATCGGGTGAAGCCTCTGCTGTTGCAAAGTCTAATGCGTCCCATGCCAAACCGTCATACTGCGCAGAGATGGCGAACCGTCCTGTATTGCCTGCTTCTTGGACAACGAAACGGGAGTTAAAGTAAGTAACCGTATCGCTTGCCACAAAATCAACGTCTGTGATTTGCGCGAAAACTAGTGTTGTTAGGTTGTAAATATAACCATTCGTACCGTCAACAATCATGATTTGATTGCCGTTATCAGCTATGTCTACGTTACCCGTATTGGTTAAAAGCGTACCAATGACGCTGAATGTGGCATCGTTCAAGACTTTGTAGAACTTATCACCATGTACCGCATACATATAGTCGCCAACCTGATACAAACCACGGATGGGTGTTGCGCCAAAGTCTACAAATGAGACTAAGCCGGGCGTTGTATAAAGCGTAACAATGTTCTTTTGCGGGTCTGCATTGTTTAACTCTACGTAAAGGTTCGTTCTTTCCTGCGCGTCAACATTCACGGATCGACCTTGATTGCCGATACCGAATAGCGGGATGGGAAGCATTATTCACCTGCTCCAATGTCATAGTAGTGACGTGATGTAACTCTAGGCTCTAAGATAATCGGTTGATAGTTAGCGCGTTTGATTTTCTTCTTGCTTGCAACGGCTGTTTTCAGGACTAATAAAGAGGGTTGTTGGTTGTACTCAGGAGCGAGAGCTACCGCTAAGTTATAGGTTAATGCGTTCTGATATGCAGGCGGGAACGATACTACGTCGGTCAATTCTGTAAATGCTGTGAATGGCTTAATCGACCACAAATAAAGGTCTGCGGTGTCTGAAGGTGTAGGGTAAACGGTCAATGTGCCGTTTGGATAATCTGCCTTGTACCAAAGCGCATAAGGAATGTCGCTCTCTGATTCTTTGGAGACAATCGAGTTGTAATCGGATAAAGACGCGATAGTGGTAGGGTAACTAACGCCGTTCTTCAGAATGTAGCTGGATGGGTCTATGCTTTCAGGGCGGGTAGACACTACCGTTCCTGTAGTCCCAATGGTGTAGACGCTAGTCCCTGCGACCAAGGGAATCACGTCCAGTTTTTTAACATTTGACATGAGTGATTCGGTCGCCCACTCGTCAATCAATGCATTTAAGGCAGTCATACCGTCCACAGATTCATCCGCACTCAGGGTTTCGCCAGTGCCGTACACGTTCAGTAAACGTAGGGCGCGAGTGATGATGTTTGCGACGGTTGTCATTTACTGTGCCTTTTTAGCTTTTTTCGCTGGTGCTGGTGCGTCTTCACCTGTGTAGATTTCCGCATAGTGCTTGTAGCCATCAGCGCGCGCCGCTTCTTCTGCTTCAGCATCTTGTACGGTTACAGAGTCTTTCAAGCATTCTTCAATGCTGCCTTTGTAAAGGGCTTTTGGGTATTCAGTGTTTGACATGATTTATCCTTAAAGAACCCCCGCCGAAGCGGGGTAATTGGTTTTAGTTAGACAAGATACGTGCAGCTAGTTCTGCGCGCAAAGTCTTGTAGCCATACATCACGTCAATACGACATGGGATAGCATCGGTAGAAATGGCGTACTGACGAGCCACGCGCATAGAGATACCGTCGTAAGACTCACGGGCACTCCATACACCGTACTGGCTCACATCTTCCATATCTACAGTCGCAAACGTAAAGGCGTTCTTGTGGAAAGCCAACGAAGGTTTGTAGATAGCAGATGCACCACCAATCTTAGTAACCGCGCCACCGTTGGTAGGTGAAGCTGATACGTTTTGACGGCCTGTAGAGGTCACGATTGCAGGAGAAATAGCAATAGTGCCAGCACCACCAGCGTAATCAGTGGTTACAACGAATTGTTGCAACACGCCTGTGTCGGCTTTGGTTTCGGGATGAACACGGTTGCAACCTGCGAAGGTGATAACATCGCCCTTTTTGAAGGTAGTCGCACCTGTAGCCACAATTACACCTGAACCAACTTGGCTTGCACCGTTGACAGTGTAGGTAGTAGAGGCTAAAGCCGTACCAGTGGCTTGTGAAGCAAGCAAGGTGTTTTCATAAATGTCACCGAAGCCAGCAGTCTTGCCAACCAATCCATCGCGGTATTGCTGAGAGATTGTGGAGCTGTCTTGGAACAAACCTTTCAAGCTGTCTACCAAGTCCAAGTTGTCCTGAGTATTCAAGATCAACTTACGCTCAGAGCCGGGCGCGAGTGAATCGGTCAACATCTTACGGGCTGCCATCACTTTGTTAAATGTGATTGCAGAACCCACATTGCTAACAGATTGGTACACATCCAAAGCCATAGACAATGCATCAGCTTCCATATTAGAAGCTAATGTAGCCATAGCGGGCTCTAAGATGCGCTCTGCAAAATCATCCATGCTCAATGTCAATTCAGCAGATGTAAATGTGGTATCTACACCTTTTTGAGTTGCCACTTGCAATGTGGTGCTTGCTTCAGTTGTATCTTGTGTGCTGATATTTGCACCAGTACGGATAGTGTATTGATTAGGCAAGCGAACCTTGATAGAGTCGCCGATTTTCGCACCAGTTTTAGCAAAACTGTCATCATATTGGCGATTGATAGAGCCGATGAAGTTCAACTTTTGATGCAAGATTTGCAGCGCCTTGCGGGTCACTGCGGTAGGGGTGAGAATGGTATTACTCATGATTAGTCCTTAAAGAATGGTGAAGTCAGCGCCCCGTGGTTCGCTTCTGCTCCTTCTTCATCCATGTCGCTATGTCATCTTCATCAGATGGCAGTGAGCTACTAGATGATGCGCCTTTACCGCCTACTGGCGATATTGGCTCTGGTGCTTTGGTTAAACGGGGCTTCGGTTTTGCGTCTATCTCCGCTTCAATGCGGGTCAATTCGCGTGCGGCCTTGATGGGTGACATTTGCGCGATTTGCGCTGCCTTCATTGGATTTGTGCCGAGGTAATAAGCCACATCCGCGCCTAACTCAGAGTCGGCTATAAATTCAGCCATTCCTTCGTTAATCTTTAGATTTGGATTACTTACAACCACTTGGAAATCAGGGTACTTTTCAGTCGCTTTCTCAGCTTTTTCTAAGAAAGTTTCTGCTTGTTCCTGCTGCCGCTTAAACGCTTCGCGCTCTTGCAGCTTTTCAATGGCTTTTTTCTCTGCCAAATGCTCAATTTGAGCCTGTATGTACTCATCTTCGTTACGGAAAGCCTCACGCTCTGGCTGTGTTGCTAGTTTTTGGGCTTGAACGTGCTCTCGCTGTTCCTGCTCAAATCTTCGCGCAATCCTGCGTTCTTCTTTCTGTAGCCGCTTTTGAACAAGTGCATCGACTTCAGCTTGTGTGAAAGTCTTAGCTTGCTCTACCTGCTTTTCATCCACTTGACCATCAGGCGCAGTACCTTCTGGAGTGTTTAGCTCTGTTTGATTTGCTACCTCAGATTCGGTAGGTGTAGCTGTGGCTACTGCTGATAAATCAGCATTGTTTTCTGTTGTCATGGGAGAAAGCCTTTCGGCTAGACCCCGTTAGATAGAACGGGTACTATTTGGGCTTAACGCCCTAGAGAAGTGCCGCGATAATTAAGGCGATTGCCTCATCTTCCGATTCACTTTCGGAAAGTCGTAGCCTTGAATCGGCTAAAAATCCTAAATCTATTGGATTGCTCTCAGGCTGCTCATACGGTTTTAGTGCGCTGATACGCTCTACAAACTCGATAGCCGCTTCTGTGTCTGTCTTGCTAACTACCTGCGGTTTAATCGCTTCTAGTTGTTCAGTAAACGATAATTTGTCGCGCTTTTCCTTTTCACGCCTTGCTTTGAGTAACCTGCGGTCATTGTCAAAGTTATAGCCGTGTATGGGTTGTATGCTGTCATCTACTGGCGGTACAACTTCACCGACCTGAAATATCAGCAGTAGCATTAGACAGTCCTGCTAAGTTTAACCTTCACTTCAGATGCGCCTACGGCTGTTGTATCTGTATAGACTGCATTACGTGTAATGGCGATACCCATGCCTAAAGCGAACCTGAAGCCGTGGAAGCCTATGTTTGGATTAGCTACGCCGGGCACACCTGCTGCCGCCGCAGGTACTGGAATAATCATTTCAGGAACGTCTGTGCCTACCGTTGGTGCAGTTGCTTTGTTGTATAGCTTGACGTAGGCTGTGCTTGCGCCTTCGTTCGTCGCATAGAAAGATGAAAGGTTACTTGTGCCAGTTAGAACCAATGCGCCGTTGGTAGTCGCTGCGCTGTTTACAAAATAAGGCGTAGCAGGGACTACAGGGTTTATCGTTCCTGCTGTTACTGTGGATGTAACCGTGCCTGATACGGGTTGCGTAGCCGATACCTGCGCTGCTGGGATAGGTTCTGTTGCATAAGTACCCAACACAAAGCGCCATGCTTGTGTGCCTGATGTTCTGGCAGTGCAGCGAACCCGTAAGCGTTTCAATGCATTAACAGACATTTCCCATCCGTAAACGGGTTGCGCTGACAAGTTACCTGTAGCTGTTTCAATCGTGTTCGCATTGGAGCGAACGGCTTGGATGCCAAACCAGTTAGTATCGCCTGACGCTTCCAAACTACCCTCAAACGTACAGTTGACGGTAGAGAATGTTCCGTTACAAAGCGCCATCACGTTAGATGCGCGTGATACATCGCCTTCTACAGTACCGCCTGCTACTGGAGTGCCTATAGTTGCTTGAACTGCTGTGATGTTGCCTGTAATGTCAGGATAACTTGCTGGCTTAGAAGATACTTTTAATCGCCCTTCTTCATCCATGTTAAAGGTGTTCAAGTCGCCATCAGCTACGGTAGTTGAATCACTATCACGCCGCTTGCCTAACATAACCTGACCGGGCATTCCATCACTAAATGGCGAATTATGGTTCTGAATAGAGCCTGCAATTGTGTTTAACAGGGTCTGAACTGCTGCTAGTGTGGCTTCTGTTGACGCTCCTGCTGGCAATGGCAATGCAGCCGCGCTCATTGGTAACGGGTTAGCCGGGCTCAGCAAGGTTTCAGCACCTGAACCACCAATGTCAATAGCCGTGACCTGCGTTACTACGCCTGCTTTATCAATAGCACGTACTTTCGTGCCAGTTGCGGGTAGTGTTGCGTCGTCGCTCATTCTTCTATCCTTTGTCCAACAAACGTTCCGTCATCTTGCTTTTTAATCACGATTTGTGCGTTATTGGGCTTGCTTGTTGAGATTGCTACTGCGCTTACAGCTTCTGCCATAACCCCGATTGCTTGCATTACTTGCTGATTGCTTTCAACCAATGCGCCTAGCATTACTTGCGTTTGGCTTGGTTTTTCCTCGATTTCGCCTGTTTCTTCGTTTTCTGCAAACTCTGGTGTTTCTGCTGTGACTTGGCTTACTTTGTTAATCAGTGCAATCTTTTCAGCAGATCGTGCGTTGATTTCAGCTACCCTTATTGCAGTTGGGTCAATTGCGTTAGGGTCTGGTGCGTTTTGTGCTTGCGCCAGCTTCGCTTCTGCTTCTGTCTCTTTAATGGTTGCTTCGCGTTCTTTAATATCCAATTCGCGCATTTTTGCAGATTGGTCTGCCTGCAATTTGTCAACCTCAGCAGCAGCGTTTTCTAAGGCTGTTCCCATCGCCTTAATCTGCTCTTGCATTTGTTCCATGCCTTGCTTTATTTGTGGCGGGATTTCTGGTGCACCTTCTTCTTTGCTGATGCTCTCTTGAACTGGTGGCAATAGGGTTACTTTTAGGCGTTCTGCCATTTCTTCAGCGCCTGGCCAATCCATGTTTTTAACCAATTGGTCGCCAATGACTTGCCACAATTGCGGGTTCGCTTGTGTCATTGCTGTCATTGCTTCGACTGCCTCTACTCGTCGTGTAGTGAAGCTTGGGCCTGTAGTCGAATAAACGTCATACGTGCCGATAGTTGGATTGAAAATGCGCGTAATATCGCCCTTTTCGTCCTTCATTTCGGTCAGTGCTTCACCGTGTTCTGTGTCAATCACAGCATTAGCGGGGCTTCCATCTTCACCTAAGATACGTGCTACCCTGCGAGAGTCGTAGACCTGCGGAATCATGTCCAAGATGATGCGCCCAATGTGACGAACCGCCCTTGCAAGGTTGTCAACATAGTGGAAAGTAGCCGTATCGCCTTCACGTTGACGCGCCATGATTGCACGTCCTGAAGTCTCATTGCTCTTTTGCCCTAGGCTTGCATCGTATTGGCCTGTCTCGCTCTTAATATCTTCAGAGCTTGCAGCCGCTATCTGTGTAAGTCCTGTCTCAACTTGTGCAGGTGCTACGCGCTCAGGCTTAGGCAGTTGATTGCCTTCTGAATCGTAGGCGTTGTATGGCAAGATGGCATGATTTTCAGTGTTAGCGGTTTGCCATTGTTTTTCATAGCCTTCAATCGCTTCTACAGAGCCAACATAAGGCGCTTTAGGTGCAAGCATCACGCGCTCAACAATGGCGCTTTGAGCTGCGTTATACATCCGTTGCGAGTCTTTAGCGTTCCTTACAATGCCACTGTAGTAAGACTTGCCGTCTACTGTCCAAACGTTACCTAAGACACGGGCAACGGGAATGTATTTGCACGGGAACTCGCGCTTTTCAAGCACTTCTTGCCCGTTCAGCTTGTACCACATCACTACACACTTCTGGCTTTGACGTGTCTTGACTGGCGCTTCGCCAATCTGTACGCCTTGTGGCATTGGATCGCCTTCAAACGATGTATCACCGTTCGCCCAAAGGTTTAGCTTCTTCTGCTTGTACTCGACCTCGAAATACTCAACGATTCGCACACGGTCATTTGCGAACCAATCACCATTTACTGATGATTTCCAGTCAATATCTTGTGCTTTGGGGTATTGCTTCTTGAATTCGTCTTTACTCAGCGAGTCTTCAATGAAGAAAAACTTACGGTCAGCGCCTGCGGGGTCTTTTGCTTCAGGGTCATCAAAGCAGCGTAGGCTATCCTGAACGGGTTTAATGAATATGTCTTGGTCGAATGAATCTTCACCAATGTAATCAGCTATCACACGGATATAGCCCAAACCATGTACGACTTGGCCTTCTGCTGCGAAGTCGTAAGCCACATCTGCGTCTGAATTAGCTTCGATGTGTCTAGCCAACCCCATCAGAATATCAGCGACTTCTACGTCTGCGTTGTTATCAGCAGGACGATACTTGATTGATGGCCTGTTTTGGCGTATGTCGTTAGTAACTTGTCGGATATGCTGCGGTAACTTGTTAATCGTCAGCATTGGGCGGCTTTGAGCTTCGCGCTTCTTTGCGTCCAGTTCGTGCCATTGCCAAGGGTCATCAGGTGAAGAAGCTGCAAATCGAATATCTTCACGCGCACGGACGCGATTGTGCTCAGACTGTTCTAGCGCGGTTTGGAATCGCTTTTTAGCAGTTTCTAGCACATCGTATTTTTCGGTCATTTATGACATCCAGCTTCCTTGCGCCATTTCTGGCATCGTGTTAAATGGTTTGCGTTCTTTGGTCTTTAGCGCACGTCTAGCGCCTTCGCAGGCATAGCGCAATGCGTCTATTAAGTGGTTATCTTTGTCCGCCAGTATTGGCAATACCTTTGATTCGTCTAGCGGGTCTGTCTTGTAGCTATAAAGAGACAGTTCATCAATAACGTGTTGGCATCTTGGATGCACCACAATATCGAATGACTTTAGAAACTCTACGCCTTCTTCTAAGCTCTTTGCGCCTTTGATAGCTGCCCGAATCTTTGGAAAGCCGTTCTTCTGCATATGTGAAATAGTTTCAGGTCTAGCAGAATCAGCAGTGATAGTCCATTTCTCAGACTCAGGCACTGACATAAACAGCTCAGGCAGATTCACAATCTCGCAGCCAACTTGGTAGGCTTCGTAGTCAACATAAAGCCTATTAGCATCAATATCACAGCGAACCAATGTGCTAGGGTCTGTGGAAAAACCCCAATCAGCGCCCAATCTGTGCACCGTTCCTGCTGGTCGTTCAAATTCTTCTATCGTCCAGTTATTGAATACCCTAGCTTTTGAGTTCTTCTGGTATTCACCTAACCAGATATGCACGTACTTATCAGGGTCGCGCCTTTGGTCATATTCAAGCTCGTCTATCAGTTCCTGCGGTAGCCAAGGATTGTCTTTGTAGTTCGCCTTAACGACTACAGCGCCTTTGGGTAGCTTTTCACCTCTTAGCAGTTGATCGATAGGGTCTGTTGCTTTGTTTGGATTCCAACTAAACCATAGTTCAGAGTTAGGAGCGCGGATTGTTGGTCTTAGCAGATCTAAACTTCGCTGGCTGGCACTTTGCGCTTCTTCAAACCATGCTACGTTAAAGTTTTCAAGTGACTTGATTGAATCGCTGGTATGGTCTTGCATACCTTGAAAAATGATTACCCCGCCGTGCTTACTCTTTATCTGTTCGTTTTGAACCTCGAAATAAGCCCCTGCGTTCAAATCGCTTATCTTGCCCTCTAATAGCTTTTTGACAGAGAATTTAAGGCTTTTCTGAACCTCTCGTAAGCAAACCGCGTCTATCTTTGAACGTATACTTTCCTCAATCAGTAATTCAGCAAAGAAGTGCGACTTGCCTGAACCACGGCCTCCCCATGCGCCTTTGTAACGTGCTGGCTGTAGCAGTGGTTCAAAGACTTCAGGCGTTTGTATGCTTAGGACGGACAATTACGCGCTCAATCGTTGTGATTGCAATCGGGTTATCAGCATCGCCTACTATCGTCATAGGCAAGACCTTACCAATCAAACCAAGGAAAGCGCCTGCCGTCTTTGGGTCTGTTGCCCTTTCTTGTAGGTACTCAACACCACCAACACCATCTAGAGCTCTCAGTATCATGTCTTTAAGCTGCTTGGTGTTCTTGTTCAAAGAACCTTTTGCGCGCCCACTTCCTGCGTTTGGTGGCTTGCGTTTCTCACTACCCTGCACTACTTTAGTGCTTTTTTGCTTACTTTCCATTCCACACCTCAGCGATCTTCTTAGCTGATTCGTAATCAGTTACTACAGCGCCCGGCTTACTTGGGAATGTCAAACAATTAACCCCTTGTGCGTTCATTACGCCTGACCATCCTGACTTTTCGCAGAACAGTTCTGCTCTATAAGGCGGGTTTGCAAAATGTTTGTTTGGTATTGCTCCAAATGGTGCTGAGTTCATATTTCCTACCTTTCGGTACACTAGATAACGCTAGTTCGTATCAATAAAAAAGACGCCGAAGCGTCAAGGGTTGCGCTTGTGTCAACCAAGGAGGTGATGAATCTGCGGTGCAATTCGTTGCGTAAGGTTTATGCAATGATTGGGAATTGACCGCTAGAACTGTTAAATTTGTGCTGGTTACGCTTTCCAGCTCCATTACGGACGCGATTAAGCCCGATGTATGCCGCATGATCGCACGTTCGGGACACTCCCGACATTCACGCTTGGTTCATGCTAAGGCTCCGATCTGAGGCTACTTAGTGGTGCTTTAGGCTGATTGATTGCTAAAGGGTTCGCCAGTCCCACGCTTGTCACTCCTTACAACTACCAGCAGGACAAAGCTGCATATTCGTCTGGTAGAGGATTTGCTGTAGCAGAAATGAAAAAGCCCGCAGTTAAGCAGGCTTATAAAGTATAGAGGCAGTTATGCCCTTGGGTATGGATATTAAATTAAAAGTTGATATTCGTCAATCAATTAGTGCTTAAAGTTAGGTGTTTTTTATCTACGCTACACCACGCCTAACACTTTCAATTTCTTAGCTACAGTGTTTAACCCCTCATTTACTATCGTCTGCCTAGCTATCTGATTTTCTGGCAATCTTGGGCTAATCCAAACGCTGACTTTAGCACTTAGGTTCTTTGCATAGAAGCAAACCGCCGTTCTTTGTGGCTCTGGCAGTCCCCCATGCCCTTTAATGTCGCCCAATATGGCAAAGTCTAGCGCGTCCATTGTTGACCGTGCTATTGCTTCGTCATCTATATCTGCGGTGCTGTCCCAATGCCGTGGTGTTTGGGCTTGGGAAAACATCGCACATTTGCCGGGCATACTGACTACTGCTGTCTTTTTACTCCAATGATGCCAGTCGTTCAAAAGTTGGTCTAATGTTTCTTTAAGTGCTTTGTCGATCATTTAGCCTCCCATAAACAGGTGCAAACCCGTGCTTTACTTTAACTTCGTGCGTTATGGTTGCCAGCCCCATATCAATTAGCCTCGCCAATGCGACATTTGTAGTTACTCGACTAACCCGCAGCTTTGGCGCTAACTCTCTGGATGTGCATGGTAAATACCTAAGCGCCAGCTTTGCTGTTGTATTTCTACCGAAGTTCATTTAGCCTCCATCCGTTAAGTAATTTGTCTCTGTTCATCTTCAAATAGCGAACTGTCTTGTTTTGTGACCACCCTAGACCAAACTGCACAGCTTTATTGCTTAGTCCCGGATGTGCTTTGATGTACTCGATTAGCTTTTCTGATTCCTGCTTTGCTTGCTCGTCAAATGTCATGTCATT
>ERZ724506.752-NODE-752-length-11282-cov-6.054244_pt1 | contig 11282 bp, 1 predicted proteins | sample MGYA00376039_ERZ724506 | MGnify/ENA primary metagenome ERZ724506 (study PRJEB28724, sample SAMN07190887) | wastewater metagenome | isolation source: effluent of sewage treatment plant in Hong Hong | place: USA: Christiansburg, Virginia | collected 2016-03-01 ... | reverse complement strand
TATTTTCTTTTATGTATTATAAATCTATTAAGATAAATTTTATTCTTTTTATTTAATCAGTTCATAATCATTTTATAGCTTATTTACTGATATTTGTTTTTCGTTATTATTTTATATTATTTATTTCTACTAGATATTTTTTTCAATATCAAAACTTTTAACAGATTATTGAGAGACTGATTTTTATTAGTAATTTTTTTTCAATCTTTCTCAGGTGAAGTATTATTTGTGTAGTTATTATAGTTTATTTTTTTTATCTTCTAAAATTTGTTTCTATTGTAATATTTTTTACTCTTCTGCCTATTATTATTATAACTCCATCGTTTAAATTCACTTTTTATTATCTCACATTATTTTTAAAAGTTGATGATCTGATTTTTATTAGTTTTAGCTATTCCAAGCCTTGTATTTAGGTAAAATTATTTCCAGGGGAAATAAAGTGTTATCATCCACTTAAGAATTCATTATAAATTAAATATTTTGTTACTTATATATTAAATGAAATTTATTAATATTTTTGGTTTGGATAGTTCTTTATTTATATTTAGGTTATAACATTTTTGTTGTTAAAGGCTATTAAATATTAAATATCTAATTCGTGTTGAATTAAATATTTAAAAAAGTCAAGCAGTTATTTTTCAAATTCAATAATAATATTTTGGTCTAATTGTTGCCACAAATAAACTTAAATTGGACTAGGCATCTATAAAAATCTAAAAACATTCTTATTAAATTACATTAAATAAACCCCATTTTGAACTTATGCTTAACTATTATTGCTCATTATCTATTTGTTAAAGTTTAATTTTAAAATAAATTTAAATTTAATCAGCATTGAATTTATTTATTTCTTAAATTAAAAACTTTTCATTAGAAAACATATTCTCAACATAAAATAGATTAGAATTTAGAATTTTTAAAAGGTTTTTTCCCACATTAATATTTTATAGATTAAAATTAATGTTGTTTTAAAAACTCTATTAAGATAGCTAATAATTTATTTCTTTTATTAACAGCTCTTAATCTTAAGGCATATTTATTGTTTTTCAATACATTTAAATTTCATATATTTAATTACAGTATAATTTTTTATTTAAAAGTTCAAAAAATTGAAATTATAATTTTTTATTCATTTTTACTTAAACAAACGGAAATTACTATATTTATTGTTATTCAATCTACTATTTTATAAACATATAAAATTAGAAATTCTCTAAATATTAGGATCATACAAGTACATTATATATTTCATTTTTTGAATTTATCATTTTATATAAAAACTCTTATTCTTCTTAGTTTTAGTAATTTTATTTTTCATAATTAAAGCATAACAAAATCTTACATTGTTAATTAAAGTCTTATAGATTAATTTATGTTTTCCATTTAAAACTTTAAAATTACTTATCTTTAATTATTTATAGACCATCCTCATTATCTAAATAAATTAGCTACTTTTTCTCATAGTCTTTGAAATTGATTATATTTTCTTTTTATATCTTAACTATTCATCCATAAGTAAATAATCTTATTAGAGTATTAAAATTGTTTTTACAATTCAAGAATTTGATTTTATAATAATTCTTTAATTCTTAATTTACAATTTATTGTAAACATAAACTAAAACTACTATAAAAATAATTTAGTTAAAAATACATTCAATGGTTAAACTAGGGAAAAATATATTATAAAAAAGTTCCAAAAAATAAAATCTTAAAAATTCAATATTAAGTAATAAAAATATTATCTTTAAAATTTTATAAAATATTATTAATCTTCTTTTAAAGAAACTAATGTAATTGTTTTATTAAGAGACCCTATGGCTAAAAATGAATTATCTTAAGATAAATCAAAGCAAAATACACCTCCTCTAAAATCCTCCATAGAATAAGAAATCTTGTATTGACTCTCCATCTGCTCAAATACTCTTAACTAATTTGGGATATTTGACGATAAAAAAACTGAATAATCAGCCTCGCTTTTATCAAAGTTAGCGTGATAGCACTAGAAACTTTTATACTAGTAATTTAATGAAGGGTCAAAACTCTCTATCACTTTAAAATTTCAAATGTCTAAAATTTAAGCTTAGGAATTATTTTCATAGGAGCAAAAAAGAATTTTACCGTTTTTATAATCTAAAGAATTGCCACCAATTTTTTGTCCCATGAAATTTTTAATGGGTTTTTGTTCTCATAAATCCCACAAAAACAACATTCCATCCCAGCCACCTGAAATGAACTACTAGGAGTTATCATTAATTGTTTTTATAGAAAAAACTCAACTGGAGTGCCCATAATTAAATGTATTACCTTCTAAATATTCTTAGCAAACTTTTTGAGTTTCCTCATCATAGACTAAAACTACACCTGATTTAGTGCCAATATAAAGTTGATCTTAATGAAAATTATAGTCGGTGCTTAGAAGTTGTTACTAGTTAATGAAGCTTTTGTATTTTTAGTTCTAATCATTTATATCAAAAGATATTATTTATCCATCAGCACAAACAGCTGTGATGATATTCTGATTTTTTATTTTCTTCCATTTTAAAGAAGTTACTGAGTGATTATTGTTTGATATTTTAGATGAGAATTTAACAGATCCATCTTAACTGTTAAGTATTTCTAGTTGCCCATTGTATAAACCTAAAGCAATATATTCGTTTTGCTAACTAAATTATAAGTCCATAGGCTCGGACTCTATCTATATATTATACTCACTTTGCAAAGAATATTTTGATTAGTTTTACATTATTTAGTGGTTGACAATTCAAGTAGGCTGAATTGAATCCTCCTTAAAAGACTCTACCTAACTAATCTCCATATCTTGAATATTCTCTGTGCTGAATTTACTAAAGCTGTTTTAGTTCACACTACTTTGATTTTTTACACGTTATTGGTTTTACATTATATAAGAATATTATAAAAAATTTAAAGAAAATAATTGTACTTGTATGAAAACTCAACCCCATTTAAATTATTAATAATCTCTTAATAAAAGAATAGTTACGACTCTTTAAAATTTAAACTTTTTTCTTAAATATATTTTTAGGTAGTGCATTAAATTAATATTTCTTTGTAGTAAAAACTCAAGTCTTCAAAAGAACAAAATTTTTAGTTATCACAATACTCTTAACTATAATTATTAAAATTTTTGGAATTATTAAAGTTAGAATAATCATTGTTAGTTTTTTCTTTAATTTAAAATGTTGATTTCTTACTACAATAAAATAATGACTAAAATATTTCTTCAATTGGACTTTCTTAAGACTCTTATGTTGTTTAACTATTTTTAAAGTATGAAACTAAATTCTCGGTTTATTTGCATTTTAATTTTTCTACAAATTAAAAAAAATTTTACTTATTTTGTTCCAAATGATAATATAGTTCTTCTTAAATTAGTTACTAGCGTAAAATAAAAAAATCAAATAAATTTTATAGATAAATTTATTTATTATAAAATACCGATAAATGATAGCATAGTAATTCAATATTTGAAATAAACTTTTTAGCTAATAAATAAGTCAAAGATTTTAAAAAAGATTCGGTATCGTAATTTAGTTTTATCTCTTGATTTTTAGTGCAATTTAATAATTTTTAAAGATCATCATATTGCCCTTCTTAAATAAACTTATCCTTTTATAGCCCATAATATAGATTACTAATAAAAGAGTTTTCATATAGAGGTCCTTCATAATAAGAGACTTTACTTTACTTTGTTTGCAAAATATAATCTCAAACTCTTTAATTATTTAAAAAAAAAAACCTAATAGATTTATTTTCTAGCCATTTAAAGATGAATTTAAGCTCATTAACTTTATCTTGATTTAAAATAACTTCGATATTTTTTATAATGATGACTCTGACTAATGGCTATTATATTTATTAATTATTTTGTTAAAAATAATCACCTAATAAGCTTGATATTATGTTATTGTCTTTCAGTCCTTTATCGATATGATTTTTTATGTCTAATATTTTTACCAATATATTTTTATTTTAACAAACTTAATTAATTATTGTTATCCAATTTAATGATCACTCTTCATTTAATCCAAATAACTGTGCTTAATATTCGTCAATTTATAAAATGCTATCTAGCCACTTAGAAAGTTATAAAGAGAGCTTAACATCCAGTTTAAAACTTTATTGATATTAAAATCATATCCAAAAAGAAATCTAATTATTTTGATTAAATTTTGATAGTTCTATTTTTGACTGTTACTAAAGAAAGCCTAGTAAAAAATTGTTTTGATTTTTGGATTTCTATTAAGATTTAAATATTTGTCATTTCTCTTGATTTATTTCTTGCTGACTGAATGACTCTGTTTAAGAATAGCATAACTAATCATAAGAGTTTTTTTCTATTTTTTAGTTCTTTCGAAAATACTAGTCTATCATAATGTAGATTAAATAATAATTTATAAATTTTATTATATTATTGACTAAAGAAATGTACTTTTATGGGCATATTTATTGCTTTCTGAATTTCATTCTTTAACACTTTCATTTTTATGTTTTAGGTAGCTTAACCATAATCTTATTCTAATTATATCTTTATTCTATTTGTATTTGATTTATATTTAATATTATTAGCTTGCCTTCAACTCTTTAGTATTCTGTTACTAAAATTTAAGCTTTATTTTTTGATCACTCTATAATTTAAGATCAAAACTTTGGCTTTGTTTTTGCACATCATAAATATTATAAATTAAATGCAACAAGAAGTAGAAAAGTAAACTTAAAAGCATACGTTTCTAAGAGGACACGAGAATACCCAATGCAGGAAAACTTATCATTTAAAACCAAGACGAGACACTCGGAAATCTTCTCAAAACGCAGCTTTTGGAAAATAAAGGACAAGTCATATTTGCAGGATACAGAAAGCCTCATCCTTTAGAAAATCAAATTGAGATCAAAATATAGACAAATAATTAACTGCATCCTCTTACAGTTATATAAGAATCAGTCAAAAAGCTCATGGACATAAATATTCTCTTGCAAAACTAATTTGAAAATCAAATCAAAAAGTTTGTTCAGTAAATACTTTTATTTTTATACATTGAAAGTAGTATATTTATAATTTATATATTTTAAAAGTTATTTATATTTTAAATGAGCATTAAATTAACTGCTTTAGAACACATGAGTGTAGTTAAGAAAAACATTGAGGAGTTAGGCTCTGTTTAAACTAAGTCTAAAATATAAATGCAGTAAATTGATGAGTGTATTTAGACTGATTTTGATAAATAAAACAATTAACTTCAGTCTGCGGAAGAAGAATTCTACTCTCATTTAGTATAACTTAAAGAGATTTTCTTAAATAAAAGTCAAGCTTAAATAAGCATAAATAATAATTTATATAAATAGGTTATAGATGTAAAATAAGATAATAATTAGTTATAATAATAAATAATAGAGTTAACAAAATTGATAGAAAAGCTTCAGGAGCAGTTGGGAAATTATAAGTAATTTAAAGCTAAAATTTTAATGGGTTTTTATCTCACATAGTATACTTTATTAAAAATATTTATTATTATTTTAATCATAATTTTAGGGATGTATTTGTTCTTGAATTCAATTCTTTTTTTCTTTTATGCATTTATTCATAATCTCAAAAACACCTTTAGTTTATATAAAGAAGTACTCCAAGTATGACAAGTTAAGTTCTTCTCTTGTAACTCCTGACTTTAAATTCTTCTCATAAAACTACTATCTCTACTTAAGTATTCAAGTAAGAATACCTGATGTTGAAATACCCTCTGTTCTTAACGTAGGTAAAAATCTGCCATTTATTTTAAACTCTGCATAACAGTCTTAGAAATCAGGCGTTGGATAAGGAATGGTATCATGAGCTATAAAATCTGCACCTATGCTATCTAAAAACTCAATAGTCGGAGACCATGGTGCCGGAAAATGTATTTCATCAACCCATTTGCAATGCTCTACAGACTCAATTCTTTCCTAATCGTTCATGACCATACTTGCCTTGTGTTATTAAATATCAGAGTCTTAGCAAACTCCAACAATTAAATACACATTAGGTACCATCATTTTTATTTATTTGAATATTCTTGCGTGGCCATAATGAAAAAGATCAAAACATCCATCAGCATATATTTTTATTTGTTTATTTTCATTAATTATTTTCTCTAAAGAGTCCATAAATATTTGCTATTGAGCAGGCTCAAGTCTTAAAGATATCTCCTTAAGCTGACTTTGACAATATTGATTACTCATTATATATTTATATTTAAATGGATCAAGCTTATCATACTAATAGCTTCATTAATACAAAGAATCTATTAAATATGATTCAAGTATAAGATAAATATTTTAAGGAAAATAAAACATAGAACTTTTAGAAAACTTTATTTCTAAAAGAGGTCTTAACTAATTTCAAAATCAACAGAAAAAGATTTCTTAAAAATAAAAAACAAATGATAAATGATGATAAAGATTATAAAGAAAATAATGTTAATAAAAATAAGGATTAATTCTCTATTGTAAGAACAAACATTATTAAAACTTAAAAATCGAATAATTTTTTTGACCATCCTTTGTTCAGCTTAAATGATATTGATTAGCAGGATAAATATGACAATAATTTATTAGAGCATTTTAATTAGAATTTAAAAATAGAAACTAAAAATAAATAAGATTTTAAAATCAAAAAAGTAACTGATGATAAAATTTTGGCTTTAAATGAAAATCAATACACTTTAGATAGTAATGTAAAAACTTAAAATAGTTTGAATAAAAATAAAAAATTACCAAAACTATAAGATTGCCTAACAAACTTTAATGAGCTTTATTAACTAGAAAATATTACAGTTGATACTTCTTAGCCTACACATATATATGATAGAAATAATTTTGTTAACTTCTTTCATTATAAAATGTAGAAGATTACTTATTTAACATTAAATTTTGTAAAATATTATCATTTTCATAAATATATAAGCTAGATATAAGAAAACATAATAAAAATAAACAAGTAAAATGACAACTAAAAATGAAATACTAAAACTTCAACAAATAAGAAAAATGAAAAAGAAACTGATTAAAAAATTTAATTTGATATAAAAAATAACAATCAAATAGAAAATATAGATAATGATTAAGAAAAGAAAAATATAGAAAAGGAAAAATAAATTGATAGCGGAAAAATAAAAAAATTAAAATAATATAAATCTTTTTGGCTTAACTAAATTAATTAGCTTCTTTCACAAGAAACTCTAAGTGATAAAATAAATTTAGGATACTATAAATATGTTCAATAAGATTATAAAGCTAGAAAATAGGATTTTATACATTCAAAACCAGGAGACTTTCCAATGTTATCATAATACTTGATTGGTTTCTAATAAAACATAGGCTAGGATTTAAACTACTATCATTACTAAGAAGCTCAATTCATTTAATCACAATAAACTATTTAATAAATTTTAATTATAATTTTAATTAAATATAATTACTTATATTAAAGCTATTAATAATATAGTTTCTAATAGAATAAATTTCAAAATAATTAAACATTCAAACTCTTCCTTTAATAAATAATGTCTTAAGAAAACAATGAACATATTAATATTTTATAAAGATGTGTTTTTTGCAGTGAAAAACTAAAGATTAACTTTGGAATGCTTCCATGCAAATGTCTGTATCATTTAGATTGTTTTTATAAAGCTTGCTGATACCAGTTGACATGTTTATGTAATAATGAACTACTAAGCCAATTAATACATGAAATAGGCTTTAAGATCAAGAGCATAAAAGAAATCAACTATAATTATTAAGAAAATAAATTAAAAATAATAGACAAAAGTTGATAACTTAAGCTTGTTATGAATACTAACCAAAGTTTAAGTTTATTATTGGAGAAAATTTAAGACGAAGAAATTTAAATTGAAAAATAAATATAAGATTAGAGCATATAATATTAAGAGTATGAATAAGAGGTCTAAAGTTTTAACTAACATTATGAATTGTAATTTAAAGTATTATAAGAAAACCAAATTGATGATATACTTGATATTGATCTTTAAAACTAAATTGAATGGCTTTAAAGAATTATTAGCGAATAAAAATAAAATAATGATGAGTTAAATCACATAAGAAATCTTCATGGATAAGAAGACTATTACAATATTGCTTTTGAAATATATTTAATGAAAAACTATTTTATAGAGTCAACTTATCAAGCTCTTTAGGGTCATATAAAGACTTTTAAACAAAATATTATTGATGAAAATAATTAGTTAAAATAACAAATATATTTAATAGAATAAGAAGTATAATAAGATCAAGACAATAAAGCTTAAAAGAACATCAATGCTAAATAAAATAGTTCAAAAAAAAAAATCAAATAAAAAATAATGAAATAAAAAAATTCAGAAATTGAATAACAGAAAAATATTGACAGTGTTTAATTTTTTACTAATAAATTGCAAATTAAGAAAAGTCATAATTAATATAAGGCTATTGTATTTATAGTATAGATTTTCAAGCCTAAAAATTATTATCAGATTTTTAATACTATTTTTTTAATGGTTATATAATGTTAATTAACTTGTTTTGTTTGTTTTTTATCTAAAATATTATTAATAAAATAGATGAAAGATATTTAGGCCATTCTTTTAATGATTTTAACTATATAATAAGCTAGATAGAAAAAGGTTTATAATTTTTCAAGTTTGATCTGAACTATGTTGAGGCTTCTAAATGTCTTTAATATGGAATGTAAATAGATGAACAATAGTCTTAGTAGATTAAAGAAATGTAAAGTGCATAAGACTATTATAAAGTAAACAATGTAGTTATAGGATGTATTGCAATTTAAGGAGATGTTTCTAACACACCGTTTTTAGATAAACCTTTTAATACATAACATGGTCTTGCTAAGTTTTTTAAGCAAGTCAGTTAATTATATGATAAAAGAAAAATTTATTTTGAGCTATAAGTCCTATTTATTTCTTAATATAATTACCCAGAGTTTTTAATTGATTTTTTATTAGATCTGTAAAAAATCAACTAAGAATCAAAAAACATTGTGTTTAGAGATCAGGCTTGTTTTGCTCTGAGATTTAAAGAAATTCTTTCTATCGAAGAAAAATGATAATAAAATAGTCATCTAATTAAGAAAATGGAATAACTAACTCAAAGTAATAGTTTCGAGTGTGAGCTTTTTTACAGCTATATCAATAGCATTGAAAATTAATAAAAGTCATAAGAACTTATAAATTATTATAAATCACCTACTTATTACCTGAATATTGATTATAATGACTTAGAGAATCAATGCAAAAAATATGAGCTTGATTAAATTAAAGAAAATTAAAGTCTTTATGGATTATAAATATCTTCTTATATACAGTTTTGGGAAATAAATGGTCTTGAGAATTATAAAACCATTGATTAAAATATAAAAAAGCACTGCCCTGGTATTGACCTAACAAATACTTTGGTTACTACCAATATAGATCTGAATTAGTATATTTTTATTAAAAAATATCTAAAAAATGGCGAAGAAAAATATAGAATAAATATAAAGGATTAAATCAAAGAGATATTTTAAGTTATTTAAGTTGGTAAAAAGTTAGATTTATTCTTAATAGATAAATGATTATATAAATGAGATTTTAAAACCAATCGTGCAAGTTTACATGAAATTAAGAATAATATTTCACAAATATTCTAATTAAATAAATAGTTCTATGCATTTGATGATTAAAATAAAGTTTACGATATTTAAGTAAAAAGTGAAAACTCAAATAATAATATATTGATTAATAAAATTGATTAGCTTAATTAAAAATAAAATTCGTATAATTATTACTATGATATAAACAAAGATGATAATATATATTAGTATGTTCAAATAAAAAATATTGAAAAATAATCAACTATAAAAATAAAACTTATATAATAAGAGAACTAGAAAATATAATGTAGTTAAAAATTATTTAAAAATATAGATAGTATTTATTTACCTTATGTATAACATTAAATAGTTTCTTATAATAATAAACTTATTGGAGTATTTGTGTGGTATTAAATAAACTTGTAAAAAAAAGACTTAACAAAAACAGAGGTTTACTTCTATATGAGCAATAAAGAACATAAACTTGAATTAAAGTACAATTAAATTTTCTTTGGCCAACTAAGACAAATAGAATGTCATTATAAGTCTAATTGTTATTTTGTCTTTAGCAATGTTCCTTTAAATATGGGACATTAGTTTATAAATAATGGAATGAGTGATCTTTGGTTTGACAACGATAAACTAAAAGTAGAGGATTACCAAGGTCCTGTTTGTAAAAATTAAACTATTTTTTATTAGGGGTGAATTAAAGATATATTTTAGAACCTCAAAAGATTTTAAAATGAACCTTATTTAAATTTTTAATTAAAAACAAAGATTAATTATGGAGTCATTGGACTTACAAATAAATCCTACTTAATACCTTTTTAATGACAAAATTATTAAGTATATTTTTAGTCTGTAGATTTTGATAATTAAGATACTTTTTGTCATTACTTAGGAGACACTTATAAACTCAATAATAACAATATATATACAATGAGATTTAGTCATAGAATAATAGAAAAATAATAATAATTTTATTAATAATATTTATTCAGTAAAACTGTAACTGTATTTTAAATCTATTAATGATGTCTTCTTTTTCATTTATAAAAAGATTTTTTTATCTCTCTTTATTAGAAAATATTTTTACTTAGAATATATGCTGGAATTATTTAATAATGTCGCTAATATTTTAATATTCCTCCTGAATAAATTTTATAAGCGGAACTTGATTAATTAATAGTTCTTTTTTAGAGTCTATAATAAAGTCTTTTATTATATATATCTTTAATATTTTCTACAAGTTAATAAGATACTCAATATAATACAAACCATATGTTCAATATATTCTTTAGTTATTATCACTAATTTACCAGTATATTTTTATACATAGTTATTCGAGTAAATCTTCTTAAATTTCTTGTATTTATTATTTTGAACTTTAATGATAATTTATGAGTATTTTTATTAGATCAAAAAACAAGTCCACTAGCATGAAAATACCATCATCTATAATAATGAATAATGTATTCTCCTCTACTAATTATTATATCCTATAGTAACTTCCAAACTTTCTTGATCTTTCATAGTCTCCTTCTAACAAAACATTTGAGAATGCAACTGCTTCTTAATTCTTGTCTTATATAAGCAAATTTACTATTTCTTTTAATTAAAATTCTCTATTGAGTACATTAAATTAT
>ERZ724506.749-NODE-749-length-11299-cov-10.149324_pt1 | contig 11299 bp, 3 predicted proteins | sample MGYA00376039_ERZ724506 | MGnify/ENA primary metagenome ERZ724506 (study PRJEB28724, sample SAMN07190887) | wastewater metagenome | isolation source: effluent of sewage treatment plant in Hong Hong | place: USA: Christiansburg, Virginia | collected 2016-03-01 ... | reverse complement strand
CTCAAAGATCCCGAACAACTAGATTAAGAATATATACAAGTAATAAAGGCTACAGATATTTTAATATTTATTCATGATCTTAAAATGGAACAAATAAATACCTCTTTATAATTGCTATAGGTATACTATAAAAAATTTGTCTCTATTAATAAAAATTTCTTACTTTATACATTCTATCATCAAAGCGATCTTGATTATATTTATGTGGGCTCAAAGATAGATGATGTTAAGAATGTTTTCTATTAAAGATTCAAAAAATATGTTGAATAAAATTTTTAAAACAGTATGATACTTCTTAACAGATACTCATAAAAGATCACAAGCATTTACGATGAGTCAATCAACTTTGCCTTAAGTGATGTCTTGACCAGTTTCTTAAACACAAAGAATACTCAAATCTCTAAGCTATTGACAGAGGTTACGAAATAGAGTAAAATAAAAAATATATTGGTGTTTGATATCAAGCTAAAGATCTATGTAGCTAAGGATGATATTCCTTTGGATGTTAATACATTTTCTTAAATAATGAATTTTTTAGAACTTTATTATTAGTTCAAGAACTTTTATAAGGATATTGAGTAATAGGATAAAAAAGATGATGCTGAGCAATAAGTTAAAAAAAGTGAGCTCAATTTATCTACTGAAGAAAGCTATTATATTTATCCTCTAAAAGAAAACCTTAGTTTTTTTGGACTTTTTCCAGAAGGATGTATAGAGTATTAAAAGTTTATTGATCACAATTTGTAAGAGCTATCAAAACTAATTATTAAATAATTTTCCTATATATTATAACTATATTATTTTATTTGGGCGGAAACCACCCTTATTTTGTTCTCTCTTGAAAATACTATCAATATGCTTATAAAAATAGTTGATTTGCTTTCTATAATCAGATTCCATTGAGTGAATTTGCTATCCAATTTTGTCTAGGATTTTGTTTGTGTTGTTAGAAAGATTATTAAGATCTACTTGGTCAAGAATACTTCCTGTATTTTTATCCATCTCTTAATTAGTATCCTCAATATTCTGAAATATCTGAGATGATTAAGAGAATAAATGCAAAAGATAAAAAACTATAAAATTTAACAACATTTCAATTATAGATTTTTTTTTATAAAATTATTTTTAAAATGGAGCAGATTTCAATCAGAGTTATTAACTATGATTATGATAAACAAAATAGTAATAAAGCTATTTATTATAATATTTAAATATAAATTAAAGAGAAATTTTTCGAGTCCAAATAAAGATATTCCTAGCTATTAGATTTACATTAAAATTTGTAAAAGTTCTATCCCAGCTTGCCTTAATTTCCAAGTAAAAATTTTATAACTTTTGACAACCAAAAATTCCTAGATAATAGACTCAAATAACTTGATTAATATTTCTCAATTCTAAGTCTTACTAAAGATCATATTCTTAATAATATTTTTTTAGAGTTTTTTGGCATAAAATCCAAAATAGATTATTGATAGCAAATATATTATTAAGTTCTTGAGGAAAAAGACTGTGGATATTATAACAACAATGATATGTATTTTGATGAATAAAATAAGCTTCTATTTGTTGTATAAAATGACAAGAGTTTTTTATCGAGATTTGATACATTTTTAAGCAATTAAATAAAGACTAATTGGCTTCAGAAGAATGACAAAGAGTCTCTGCAATTTCCTATTAGTGTTTTATAAATCTTTTAACTTGAGATTGAGTCTGATATAAAATTTAATCTCAAAAAATCTATTCAATTTGAACATCAAATAATTAGGTCAAGTATAAATAGAAAGGCTTAGTAATTAGTTCTATGCTTCAGTGATTCAAGCATTGTTATTTATTAGTATATTTTTGATAACGTTAAGAAAATAATAGAATTTGAAAAATCTTTTAAAATTCCTGTGCTACTCTCATGAATTGATTTTGTAAAATTAAATGAAGCTCAAAATAAGATTATTATTTATAACTCTAGTTAGAATATAATTTAGTATGATTTTGAGAACAATTAAATAGACTTTGGTAAGTTAAATAGATCTGGAATTTAAAGCTGGATAAATAGTAGACATAATATTCTTATAATAATACAATAATTTTAATCAAATTTTAGTAATTCTTAAAACTGGAAGTTTTTATGTAATTCAAAAAGATCAAATAGGAATATATTAAATAAGAGAAATATTTCAATAGTCATCAGATTAATTAGTTATCCTTTAAGTGTTAAGCATCGATCAATAAGGCTTTATTTTATCAACAAATAATAATAAAATCTATTAGTTTCAAATAGATTATAAAGAATAAATAAGCCTACATATAGTCAACATAATTTATAATGATAATTATATTAATGACTATATTATAATTCCATAGACAAATAATTTGATTATATTCTGCAAAAACTAAATTATTATTGATTACCAATTAAAGGACCAATAAGTAGTTAATATATTCCCATATATTACCTCATAAGTATATAGATCTATTTGCATTTATGATAAATAAAGTTCTTTTATCATAACCATGAACAAAGGCAATAAGCTACAATTATGGAAAAGAGAAGATTTAAAAATCATACAGTAGGAAACAAAATAGATAATAGACAAATAAATAAACTTAAATGATGATACTTAAAATCAAGACTAATAAGATAAATAAATAAAGCAAAAACAATCTTTTAAAAAACTCTCAAATTGGAATTAATAATAATTTATATTACATAATCTTAAAACATCTAAATTATTCAAGTCTTCAATAAATATAGAATATAATTTGAAAATATAATTTATAATAAGGTAAATGGTTTACGTTTCCATTCAAGATCTTGATTTCTTCAAAAACTGAGATATAGACACAGATAAAGTCATACTAGGCATGGTCTTTGATGAGTTTTATCTCCCAGAGATGAACTGAGAACATCCATATCATGTTAAGCAAAGTGTTCTCAAAGAAATTACAGATTATTTGAAAAACATTGATGTCCATGTGTACCCTATCTTTGTTTAGGACTTTTCTAATCTTATCTAAATTTGCTCAAAAATCAATGGAATTTTGATTCTTGGTGGAAGAGACATCAATCCTATGGAATACAATGAAGCTATAACCAAGAGCCATGTCTTTGTAGACAGTAATCTTTGATTCAATTTAATCAGAACCATACTCAGAATAGCCCCAGTTTCTCTTCCTTTCTTTGGAATTTGTGCAGGCTACTAAATTCTCAACGTTATATATGGGGGAAGCCTTATGTAAGACCAAGGAGAAGAAGTCAACCATCATCATAGAAGACTTGCTGAGAATAAAATAATCTTCTCTGAAAACTCTTGGCTATCTTAGTTTGGCTCAGAATGTAATGGTGTCTGTTTTCATCATCAAAATGTTAATAAGATTGGAGAGAACTTAGTTATTAATGCTCACTCTTATGATGGTTATGCTCATGGCTTGGAATTGATTAACGATCAATAATTTAAAGTAGGAGTTCTCTGGCACCCAGAAAGATCTCTTCTCAGCTAGGAATCTATAGATATTAACAAAAGAATTATATAAGAGTTTTATAAAGTCTGTATGAAGTTCAAATTCTCAAATGATTCAAATTAATAAATTATATAACGAATATTATGATGCGATTTAACGAATAAAAACAGAGAACTTTCTCAATATTATGACTTGCTTTATAAGCCTTCATATTGCAGCTATTATTTTAAGTGTCTTTGAGACCATGTGCATTGATCAATCCTACAAATGCTACTGCAAATCCGCAAAACAAAGAGTGTATAACTTTTGTTGGATAAATTTTTGGTCTTAATTATGATAATCCTTCAGCAAGCCCAATACCTCAATGCGGAACTGCAGGAGGAGCAAATTGTTGCAGCACATCAGATATCAATCATATTAACGAAAATTTCAAGATCTAAAGAAGCTACATCTAAACTCAAAACAATTATGCATTTCTTGCTTATGAAGCTATAGGATCCATGCTCCATGATTATATCATAAATACTTTGCCTAAAAACTCAGGTTAGTTAACTGGAGTCTCAAATTCAAACAACAATGAAAAATAAAAGACAACAAGTACCACTTAAAATAAACTTTGAAATCTAAGAGCAAGAAAATTGCTTCTAGATGATGAGGAGTATAGTTGGTATGAGATGAGAAGCTTTTATAACCCAGAAAACGATTGTTGAGATGCTTGAAGAGTTATTAACGAATATTATAGTGGCTCAAGAATTAAAGCTTACAATCTCACCAGCATGTATGGACAGTTGGTTAATGTTCTTAATGAGCCAAGAAGAGCTTTCTATTGTTATCTTTGTTCAACTAAAGGTATTGATAACATTTCTTATAGACTTAATGCTCTTTCTATAAGACTTTTTGATAACTGAGTTTATTATCATTGAGATTTCTGCTACTATTTACTTTCATAGGGAATGAAATCAGCCTATGGAATTGTTCATAATTACTACCACTATTTTAGAGCAGCTTTGAAGTGGATTGAATGCGGTCCTGACAAGAATACCCCTGGGATAAAACTATAAAGCAAAGTAGTAACTATTGAATAGCTGTATGAGTACTTTGATCCTGTTACTTCTGGCTTCACGGTTTGCTATTGGTTCTATTAGGAATTTACCAGTGCTACTTTCTTGATAGAGCTGGTATGCGAATACAGATGTTAAGCATATTGAATATAAAGAAGTACTGAGAAATGGGAGGGAAACATATAGCATATAAAGAAGATGTATTTTATGTTGGGAGAGAACTATAACAAATTGGACTACAAAAAGCAAAGATGAGTTAGTGTACTTGGAAAGAACTATAAAGACATTTAGCTTTACTTATAAAGACATGATATTGAGGTTGACTAGAAGAAAGGAGTGTTTTATGATGGCAACAACAGCATAAACACATTTCAGGATTATAAGAGTGATTTCATTCTATTTTGGTTCTTCAATATAGAGGGTCTAAGGCCTGAGGACTATTTAAAAGACGCGAAGTTCACCTTCAATATGGTCTACGTAAAATCAATCTTAATTTAAAAAGTGATTTTCTTTGCCTTGTTTGTGCTATTACTTTTTTAATGAATTTTTATATCAATTTTATTTTAAATATTTATTATAAATTTTTGTGTTTACTTTAAACTCTTTCCTTGTATTTGAAACTCTTTAAATTTCATTCTTATCTTCTCTTGATAGCTTCTCTTCATTTTTTAAGCAAGTCATCTTAGTCAAATATCTCTATTTTTATTTACTTGTGTTTTTGCTCTAATTTACCTTGGATAAGCTCACTTAAAACAATATCTGGGTTGTCTTTCTTTTTGAAGGCTCTTTGTTTGATTCTCTTAACATCACACTGCTTAAGTTTTGAATGCTGCTAAATTAGGGTATTTAGATTTATTTAGCCATCTATTTCCGTCATGCCAACAATTTCCTAAGCTTAATTTAAAAGCTCTTTTTGTTACTGAATTATCTCTTTAGGAGTCATGAGGTGTTCTTCAAAATTTATTTTAACTTGCTGAGGTTTAATGACAGAGAAATCAAGTCTAATATTCTCCAATAAAAATTAATTATTTTTTATCTCTATTTTATTTTATTTATCCAAGCTTAAAGCACCTTTGTTTTCGAAACAAAATAAAATTGATATAAGACTTTTGTTTTTCTAGTCAAAAATTGGTCTAGCAAAATTCATTTCTTTATATAATTGATAAACCTCCTTTATATATTCATTAGGAGAAATATCCTTATCGAAATTACCTATGAGTAAAAATGGGTTAGGCAATGTCTTCAATTATTTACTGTATTTAAAGGCAATTGTAATATAATTCTCAACATTCAAAATATTTAGTTCTTTAACAAATTTATCAGCATCTTCTTTGTTGTTTAGAATTATGTAGCATGTTCTAGTTGAGCTATTTGTTACTGTATATATTGTTTCAACTTAACCAATTTTTTTAAACATAGATAAAAGAATTTATTTTGTTATTTATAGTCCAATATTTTCCACAACTACTATTCTCTCTTTGAGATCTACTAGCTCTTTGACTGTAAGATTTGCCAAAAACTCAGGCTAGAATTACAAATTGTTTTTCAAAGACTTTAAGTACTTTCTAGAGCCCTATATAATCTCTTCTTTTTAAAATTAATTTTCCATTTATAATTTTAAAGCATTTTTATTAGCAATTTTGTACTTGGATATTCTCCTTCAAAAATCCTTTCATTAACTCAATATAATAATAAAGGTCAATTAATCCTGTTGTCTCTCTTATGCTGTGCATTCCTAACAAAGGTGCCCCAATATCCATTGCCTAACAAACTAATCTACTTGCAAGCATTGGTCCTACAGTTGAGCCACATCATGAGTTTGCTGATACAATAAATTCTTATATAGGAACCTAACATCATTCCCCAAGCACTTTTAAATAACCTTGTGAAACAGCATCTGTCGTATATCTTCCATTACAGTTTATTTTAAGAACTATTCCTTGGTTTAAAATGGGTCTGTGATTTTGCTGATGAAAATTTGAGTAGTTTGGATGAACAGCATGAGCCATATCACAAGACAGCAAAATACTTTATCACAAAATTTCCTCTTAATTCTAAATGATATTTAAAGAGTTAAGAATTTTTATTAAAATATGTCTGGCATAGTCTGAGTCAGCACCAACATAAGTTTGTGAGCCAATCTCCTCATGATCAAAGCCAAAGCAAATTCTAATGTCTCCATTATCTTCTTATGTAATATTTTGGCTGGAGATTGCTTCCAAAGAGCTATAGAATGAAAAGACATTATCTTATCTAGGACTTGAAATAAATTCATCATAAAGACCAAAAATCTAACCTTCTTGAAACTCTGCTAAACAAAGATCAAATCCCTTAATCTATTAAGGCTGGATCTTCATCTCCTCAGCAATAAATTTTATCAAGGGAGAATAACATCCCTGATTGTCACCTTACAATTAATCAAGTAATTGAGTAGCTAAAATAGGCTTGAGATCTTTTTCTTTGTCTATGTCCAAAGGATTAGAGTCTTTAAGATGAATACACATAGAGCTTATTGTAGCAATAGGTTTTGAAGACTAGTACAGAGATGTCTTAAGGATATCATCTTACTCATAGACTACTCATCCTCCAATGGCCAAAGGTCTGTCAAACCAAGAGTACCAGATGCCACCTCCATATAACTAAATATTTGCTTGAATGTATCCACTTTAATCTAGCTTGTCTTTAGGGGCTATTCAAATACAAGGAGAGTCTGTGTGGGTGGCAATAATTTTGAACTTAGAAATATTAAGAATTTGTGGCACAACAAAAGCTACTTAAGAGGAGTTGTATCCACGTGTTAAATAATATTTCCCATTAGCCTTAAGACTCCAAGGCTCGTTTTCTTAGATTTCCAGGAATCCTTTTTGCTTGAGATAATTAGATCCCTTTTGAACAACATGATAAGGGCTATAAGCTTCTTTATTAAAAAGTAGAAAATCATCAGCTTATTTCCTTAACTGTTTAACTAATTCTTTTGTCAATTATTAATGCATTATAAAATAATAAACAATAATAAAATATGTAAAATATTAAGACAGTAGTTTGTTGACTTTTTAATTCTTGTCAAATCTGAGAACTTAGTTCTCTTCTTATTTAATTTATATAGAGAGGCTGTTAGCTTGTTTTTTTATCTTATGCTCTTGTAACTAAAGTAAGAATGAGTTGTTTAATTTGTTAAAAAACTTTCTTTTTTATTTTCAGCTTTTGAACCAGTAAGGTGGGTAGCAAGCCTCTTCTTTTTGACTATCATATTGCATGCATTCAAAGATATTCACATCCTCTTCTCAATCCTCATCTAGATGTTCATTTTATTATAACCCTTTTTCTTCTTATAGCTCTTATTCTTCTTAGTAATTTTCTTGCTTCTCAACAAAATCTTATTCATTTGACTCAGAATTAATCTCTATTTATGATTCTTATTTAATTTGTGTATTATTTTACTCAATAATTTACTGGAGCTATATAATATCTTGTTTCTATTCATTTTATTAATGATCGTTATTTTGATCATTTAAAGCTTACTTTTCTTAAGGTTGAATTTGAACATATTTCTCAAGACTTTAGAAATATTTTTTTTTTATCTGACTCGCTTATGCTGTTAAGTATGGCTATAAATATCCAGAAATTTCATTTGCATCATCTTGACTAAGACTCTCAAGCTTCTACTTAAAAGTTTCTCCAAATCTTTTGAGAACCTCCTCAACAATTGCTTATTAATTTTAAAACAAAATAAAATCTAAAAAAGGCTTAACAATGCAAAAATAGCTCAAAATATTTGAAGGCATTACTTCCTATAAGATTTCATTTAGGTGAAAGAAAAAGTCCATTGCGATGAGTCTTCCTTTCTCATGGAAGAAAATATTTTGAATTAGAAACTCCTGGACCTAAAGCAGATGGTCAAAACTATCTTTGAATATTTAATAAACTTAAATAAAAAGCTACTTATAAAACAAAGCATATTTATCTTGTCTTGGTCTATCTATTTAATTAGAGAACTTAATAAAAATGAGGACAATATTCTTGAAGAAGTCCAACTGCTTTTCTGAGGAAAGATTCTTGAGAAACTCTAAAATTTATTCAATATCTTCTTACTGCCTCTCATAACCGTCTGAGAACCAAAAATAGTAAAATAATCCATAAGAAACTTTTTAGTAAGTTTCCATATGCAAGTTGTAGATATTTTCTTTCAAGAATTTCATTCCTTTATTTCTTATGTAGTCGTTTACAGAGGTCATGTTTATTATCGCATTGTTAAGAGATTCTTTCATTTTCTTTATAGATTTATATTAAATTTTAATTATCTTATTTATCTTATTTTATAATAAAAGTACAATGTAAACCAAACATAAATAAGTTGACAGAAAAAGAACCATTATTTTGTTAGTGCTGGATTTCCTCTAAGAGAATAATTATCTGGACAGTCTCTAGTGTGTTTCAAAAGAGACTCATATTGGTCTTGAAGATTTTCAGCTGCAAAGCAACATTTCTTTGGACTCTATTCTTAGAGATCATCAAGAGCATTTTCATTTCAAGTATGGAAAATCTCCTGTCTATTATTCAAGTGTTGAGAAACCTTAATAAAATTCTTTCAAAAAATAAATAAACTAAAATTAAATTCCAAAAAAACCTCCAGTTAATTCTTTTTAAGATATAAGAGTCTCTTAAAAAGAAAACACACTTGAAATAAATGCAGTCAAAACTCAATAAAAAACAAAAACATAAGAACTAGTAGAAAAGAGAGTTATTAATATGCCTTCATATATAAACAAGAACAATGATAGTTATGAGTTAGCTAAACAAATACAACAGGATATAGTTAAAGAAGACACAGCTATTAAGTTTTCAGATGTTGTTGGATAAGAACTTGCAAAACAGCTCATTTTAGAGTCAGTCAAGATTCCTTTGGAACACAAAGATCTTTTTGAGTGACTAAATCTCTAACCATGGAAAGGAATACTTCTTTATGGCCCTCCAGGCACTGGTAAGACTATGCTAGCCAAAGCTGTAGCAAAAGAATGCAATACAACCTTCTTCAACATATCAGCATCCTCTATTGTTTCTAAGTATCATGGAGAGTCTGAGAAAAGTCTCAGATTACTATTTGAAATGGCAAGAGCAAATTAGCCAGCAACCATTTTTATAGACGAAATCGACTCCATAATAAAGAGTAGAGACCATTAAGGCGAACATGAGGCTAGCTGATGACTTAAAACTGAACTGTTAATTTAACTAGATGGTCTTTGAAGTCTGGAAGATTAGTCTGTGTTTATTCTATGTGCTACTAACAATCCTTGGGAGCTTGATGTCTCATTTCTAAGATGACTTGAGAAGAGAATTTATGTTGGAAATTTGGACCATAAAAGTAGAGAGGAATTGTTCAATAAGAATCTTTAGGGAGTAAAGCTTGACTAAGCTCTAAGCTTAGAAATTATGGCTAAACAAACTGATGGATATTCTGGCTCAGATTTAATGGGAGTCATAAAAGAAATAAAAATGGAGTTTATTTGAAAATGTGCTGCAAATGAACTCTAATAAGATGATCTCTTTTTATTAACTAGAGAATTATTTCAGCAAGTTATGAGCAAGGTCAAAAGCATAGGTAGCTAGAATGATCAGGGATATGAGAAATGGAAAAGCAAATTTGGATCTAATTAATATTTATATATCATATCTAAGTTTCTAATTTTTTGAGCTATGATTTTTTGACTCAAATATATTTTAAATAAATGGAGCAGATTTTGGATGCAATATAAAGTTAAGAAAATATTATTTAGTTTTAAAAGCCTTGGGTTGTTAGAGTATCAGGTCTTAGTCCGGTTTACATAACAGATTATTATTTTTATCATTCTCCAGTTTTGGTAGATGAGAAACTCCGAAAGAAACTAAATGATTTGGATTATAACAAAGAGAGTGTTAATCTGAACATGAGTATAAGAAAAGCCTAAATAGTTTATTACTTAGAGAACTGTTTTAATACTTTTGTCATCTAGCTGTTAGACTTTGATATTATATTACTACCAGATCATGCTGCACTGAAATATGTGGTTACTAATGAGATTAAAAAGACTATTTATTAGATAAAGTAAGTGTAGAAAGTATTCCTAGAAGCTTTAGATAAACAGTTAAAGCCCAACTCTTATTTAATAGAATAAAATTGTTCTTTGTTCCACTAATAGAAAACACAGGAGGAAATTATCAATGAAGATAATATAAGTAAAGAACAAATTATTTAATTAATTGAGATAGCTTAAACAAAGTAAGACAATATTGACTACACTAATAGAAAGGATCACAGCATTATCAAAGAGGTCATTTATTTATAACTAATTATATATACTAAAATAAATATTTTTCAGCTATTAAAATTTCCAATTAGGATTTTACATTTAAGTATAATAAATATTTATTAAGCTAAGTGTTTTATTTAGATAATAAACTTATTAGTAAAAGTAATAGGTTAGCTTTCATATCATTTATAAAATATTACCAATAAAGCATAAATTACTTTTAATTACAAGAGTTCAGGAAAGAAATGACGGACTGAAATGAGTAGTTATTAAAATAATTTAATACTTTTTATATTAAGTCCAAGAAATTCATTTTTATTTTTATTGAATAAGATTGAAAAGTTAAATAATATCATAGCATCTTATTCTGTTTTTTGATTAAAATATTTTTCTTACCAAAGAACTTCATCTATATAATATTAAATGTAACCTTTTATACAAAATATTTCTTTGGTCTTTATTAGCAATATCTATTTTCTCTTTCATCTAAAATCA
>ERZ724506.747-NODE-747-length-11309-cov-7.737338_pt1 | contig 11309 bp, 5 predicted proteins | sample MGYA00376039_ERZ724506 | MGnify/ENA primary metagenome ERZ724506 (study PRJEB28724, sample SAMN07190887) | wastewater metagenome | isolation source: effluent of sewage treatment plant in Hong Hong | place: USA: Christiansburg, Virginia | collected 2016-03-01 ... | reverse complement strand
ATTATAATTTCTATTCTATAAATATAGCATCTATTTATATGTTAAAGTTTACAGAAAAAATTCTACAAAAATCTTCTATGGATATAGTTTGTTTTTATTTGTTTAGATATTTGCTTGAGATTAGATTAAAAACTTGCTCTAAGAAACTAGCTCAGGATCTATCGCTTATTGTTTATTTTTAAATAATATTATAGAGCTCTTTTATATCTAATGACAACATTTAGTTTGAAGCATCATTTTAAAATTCTTAAAGAGAGTTTTTTTAGCTTTTTTATGCGTTTTAGTTTATGTATAATTGACAATCTGTTTCAGATAAATAAATACAGTTTTTTCTTAAGTATTATTGTAATTCTTTTGCTGTTATGGATTGTTAATTATTATTTGTTATTCTTTCAAATAAAATCTTAACACTATTTTCTAATGTCTATTTTGGTATTTAAAATTATTAATTCATTATTAAAAAATTTAATTAATTAAATCTGTATGTATTATAGTTTTCTCAATTTATTTTATATTGTCATTGATAATGTTTATTTCTTTTTGTAAATTATTGTGTTCTAAAAATTTTATGAACTTTATTAGTTATTAAAACTCTAATTACAATTGTTGTTATAGCAATAATCTTAATATAATTTGGTACTATTATTGCTCAAAAAAATAATCATAAATTATGCTGTAAGTTTAATTATTCTTTAGTTGATTATTAATAAGAAATTTATCAACTATATGCTTTTTTATTACATTATTGAAACTATACTAATAAATAAATAATAGTTTTTCATAATTATTTTTAAAGATATTATTTATTAAAAATAATAGAAAATCAGTGTCATCTTAATCAATATAAAATATTATGAATATTTATTATTATGCTTTACTTAAAACATATAAAGAGTTCTTTTGCTACTTTTATAAAATATAAATTAAGAACTCATTAACAAAATATTTATTTTAAATCTATCAAGCATTAATATACTCAATAATTTTAGTAGAGCTATCAAATTAAATTAGTTATAAAATGAGCTATGTGATTATTCTAAATTTATTTATTTATTTTTAATAATTAAGTAAATCTGCTATTAAATTAACTAATTCTAAATTTAAACTAATCATAATATAAAGTTATATATTTTCTTTAAAAGTTTTAAGGTCTTCATTTTCAAATTATAAAAGTTCTATTTATTTCAGCTTTATCAACCTTAAAGATTTTATTAAATCAGTTTACTAAACAAAGAAACCATTAAGAAATAGTTAATTGATATTAAATAAATTATTATGCCATAGAAGATCTATATTTTAATAAATAATATTTTCTCGGCCATTATAAATATTCAAACTACTGTTCTCCTGGTTAATAACAAATAACATATCTCATTTCTATAGTATTATATTTTTATCTACTTTTTATTTTACATGAGTTATTAATTTAATAGGTTTTAGTTTTGTTTTTTCTCCAATCATAAACCGTTAGTTATTGGTTATATAAATCAATAATTATTAGAAGAAGTTTTCTTCTTAGAAATAAAGGAAAAATCATAACAATATTTATTCCTTATTAAGCTTCATTAACATTAACCTTTAGTCACGGATCAATAAAAGTTTTATCTAAAAACATTCCATTAGTTATTTAAATACTAACATTTGTTGAAATTTGTAGATTGTTATATTATATGCAATAGGCAAAAATATTATTTAACTCACTTTTATTATAGCCTACAATATAATTAAGATTAGGCAAAAAACAAACAAAAGATACTTTATTAAGTGACTATTCTTTTTTTCTTCATAATTAGAAGTTGTTATTTTTATCATCTATAAGATAAAAATAAACTTGATTATCGTTTATAATTATTATATAAATATTCTTTTTATTTAAATTATCTTATTAAATCTATATCTAACCATTTAAACATACAGCGACATTATCTATAAAATAACTAGATCATTCATCTTTTATAAAATCATAAGACAAATCAATTACCTTTTTAATTTACAAATAATTTTTTTTATACCAATAATACTATGATCTATAACTACATATTCATTGCAATTATTTTGTATGTGTCAAGCTAAAAATCATTCTCAGTAAAATCAACATCAATTTAGTATTTAATGACAGATTATTCTCATATCACTTCTAAATACTATCTATGTAAAATTATTATGGCTTCATACTCATGTATATAAAACATATTTTTATTTTCTTCTTTCTTAGAATTGGCTTAAAAAATCTCTTCATCATAAAACATTAATAAAATTAAAATTATTAAAATTATACTTCGTTGGATATTCATTGCAATTTTTATGCTTAATCCAGTTATTGTTAAACATTTTCACTTTTTTTTACTTAAGAACTTTCATTTGGCTATTAATCATTTTTGTTTTTACTAAAGCTTAGATAAAAACATAATTTCCAAATAGAAAACAGAGCGCCAATAGTTAATATATAATGCATATGAAAGGCCGAAGTAACAGCCCAACAAGTTCCCTTGAGCTTGTACATGATAGTATAGCAAAGCATAATATAAATAAACTATATTATAGACAAAGCAACAATTATCATTTTAAACTTATCTTCTAACTGCTCCAAATCTCCTTTAAAATTAATATAATTGCTTAGAAATATATTTACAATAAATGATATTAGGGCAAAAGCAAGAGGCTTCTTAACAACTCCAAAGAAGAATAGGACTATAAAGAAAGCTAATACTCTATTAATAAAAGTGTAAAAAAGCATTATTTTAATGAGCTAATATGGCAAGAGTCCTTGGTTATCTGGGTTAATTTAAAATAATTTTTCATAAAGATCCGAAACTTAAAGTATTGTTTTTAAGCTCCTCATTGCCAAGCATAATAAAATCTACTCACCTAAAAATACTCCAACTTAAAGTCATTTTTGTTTAATCCAACTATTGCTTAAATAAAAACAATATGAAAGGCAAAGAAAAATCAGAGCCACACTTTAGTAATAATTTTAATCTTTTTCTTTTACACCTTAATCAAAATCAAATGCCATATATTCTGGTTCCTAAAGCATCCAATATATAAGTAAAGTACTTGCTTGCAGTACTTGAAGAAAAAGAGCTTTAACAGCCTTGAGCTAAAAAGGGGCATCGCTCTCTGGCACAATTTGAGTCTCTAGTTTTTTCTTATTATATCCTTTAAGCTATACATTTACAGTAAGTGGAAAGTCTTTATTATTATATTGATCCTTTGACATTATAAATAGTTTTCTAACTTAAATTTAAATACTATACCTAATTATAATATGGATGAAAGCTGTTCTTAATTTCTATTGGAGTCTTAAGAGATTAATCATATGAGCAACCCCAATCATCTTGAGTCTGAAATGCAGCAAAGATTACTAAAGGATTAATTGAAACGATTAAATCAAACAATAAGCATATTAGAGATGAAGAATCTAGTTCTTGATAAGACCATGAACCTTATTTTGAAAAACGTAAATTTTTTGTAAAATGATTAAAAGAATATTATTAAAGAAAATCTTTAAAAAGAACTAAAATTAATAGATAATAATTAAAGAAGCTCATAGATTACTTAAGACTATATAGAATCATTATCTAAAATAATATCTAAAATTGATGTTAAAAACTCCAACTAAAAATTTTTAAGAAATAATTTTGATAAATAACGACCCAGTCTTATACCTTCTAAGAACATTGATAATCATATTAGTTTATGAAGAGCTTCTTTAAGAAATACTTGACCTGAGATTCCAAAAGGAGTCATAGAGCAACTTGAGACTATATAAAGCGGTGACTCTAATAATGTGTCATTTGTAAACGAAAGCCATGTACAGAATGCAAAGGTAATTTAATATGTAGAGAATAATTTATATTCTTCAAATTCAAAGTTTTGATTAGTAAAAAATGAAAGCTAAATTTAAAGCATAAATGATTCCATTCCCCATGAGTCTAATCTTTTTCTTCAATCAATAAATGACAGTTCTTTCTGTAACAATGTTAAAGTTGTTAAAAAACTAATAGCTGATTTTGATACAGAGTCAACAAACATTTTAAACAGAAATAAAAAAAAATAAGACAACAAAATTACACCTTAGGAATAGAATATGGATGCTGGATTAAAATTTCAAAAAAAGAAGAATGAAAAGCCTTTAGAAAAGCCGGGTATTATAAGATAAGGGAGCTTCACTATGCCTGGATAATGATTATTTTAAACATTTGATCAGAACAATAACAATAATAATATATGAAAGGATATCAATCATAAGGATAATATTTATGCAATGCATAACTAGAAAAGAATTTAAATTAATCTGAACAGCAATAAGGGAAAATAAGACTATCTTAGAAACAAAGATGATAATACTGGAGGAAAGACCAATGGAACTTAGAACGAAATAAAGAATAACAAAACTCTTAATAAAGTTATGTAGAAACCAAGAGTATCTTTGATGATAAATAAAGACAAAAATAAGTAATCAATTTGTGAATAATTTTTATTTATATAATATAATGGATTTAAAAATTAAAGAATTAAAAACTTATTTTCAAGACTTTGTTTTTAGTAAATTAAAAGAAAATTAAAAGGATCTTTAATACTATTCTTTTTACTAATAATTACTTGATTAGATAATGAGTGAGGAAAATAAAGAATGTGATAATATGGAGCAGAAATTATAGTAAATATAAGAAATAGAAACTCTTATTCGGCAAACAAAAACTATATATGAAGAAAACAGTATGATATTATTAAGGTTTAAAGATTTGCTACAATATAATAACTAGTTAGTAAATAATTTAGAATGATAAAAAAAGTAAGTTGATTATAAGATGAAAAGTTTTATTAGCTAACCGTTTATATAAATTATTGTTGATTAAAACCATCATGTAAATATTTAGATTTTTAAACAACTAGATTAAACAGAAATTATTTCTTTGTGTTTTCTAATAGATCTAATAGTTTAAATACATACAATATAAAATTAATTATCATTTTTTGAGGACAAAATATTCAATGTTTTGCTATAAGAACATCCTTAGGAAATATTCTTTTTTTAATTAAAATCTTTTTGTGAAAAATACATTGAGATTTGAGACATTCAAAAGTTTTTACAAAACTTTTGTTCATTATTTATAGACTATGAAATATTTATAGATTTTATCAGAGCTTTAAATTAAACATAGTACTTAATAAGTAAACACTATCATAATAAAGCTGAAGAAATTTTGCTTTAAAAAAACATTTCAAACAGTGAAGACTAAAAAGAGCAACTATTTTGTAGTTTTCTACAAATATTTTTTGACTCAAAAATTAGTTAAATTAACTTTGATAAAAAATAAAACGAGACTTAAGAATGTTAGGATAATTCTATTATTGTTAATGTTGATAATAGTAAAGATAATATTAAATAAAGTATTTAGATTTAATATTAATAAATCCTATGCTATCATCAAAGTATTAGTCATTCTTAGTTCGATGAAAAAAGAGACTCATCTTTCTCTTTATAGGAAAATTCCGAGGATAATGAATTAAAATAAAATGAAATAGATAATAATAATTTAAATTAGTAATAGAAAACAACTTTAAGAGAACTATATTCCCAATTCATTGAGAAATCTTTTTTAATTGAGGAAATAATTCAAACTCTAATATAAGTAATAATTAATAATATTATAATGAACAATTATTAATAAATAGAAAAAGATATTTATGAGTACTTGAATGCTTTGAGAAATAATCCAAAAATCATAATTCCAACTTTATAGAAAATGATTCCTAATTTTATTGGCATTCATTATTTTGATCGAGAGCTTTAAATCATGATACCAACTATTAATGGAGTGCAGGATGTTCATGATTTAATACTTTTCTTAGAGAAATAATCACCTATTAATAATTAGCTAATATATAGCTAGCTTTTGAAAGAAACTTCCAAAGAAATTTGTGATTATTTAAAAGACAAAGACCTTAACTAGTTTTACAACGAAGATGTTTAATTAACAAAAAGACTTGATAAATGATAAGCTTAATACTTTGAACTAACAGAATTGTTAGCTCCTATTTTTAAATACACAGAATACTCTTTTGTTTGGATAATGCTATATGATAATTCCCCAGATAAATCTGCCAGAGATTAAATATTTAATTAAAATTATTGAGTCGTGGGATTGAGTTGTGAGAGCTAGTTCTAACTAAAGGCTATGGTGGTTATAGATTTGATGTCAAGAGTTCCAAACTCGGATATAATTTAGTATTAGGATTATAAAATAGATGAGAAACTCTGGCCAAAAGATTATTTAACTTATTAAAGGACATATGAGAAATATGAGAATGGGCCAAAAGTAACTATACTCGTCAAATATATTTTTACTTTAAATAATTAAGAAGAAAAAATACTTGAGCAGAGTTTTGAAATAGATTCTTAATAAAAACTAATAACAAAGAAAGAATTGACCAAATAATAAGTATTATATACAGATAATTTGTTTGTTTGATTTTAGCTATATAATATTTTTTTAATTATAAATCTTATCTAAGTTTAAAAAATACTGTACTTAAATTTTTTTATAATCTTTTTTTCTTAGCTTATAAGATATTAAAACTTTTTAAATAATTAAAACTTTTAATTACTATAACATATCTCAAATTTTTAATTAAGTAACAAAATATATCATTCTTTTCTTTATTTTTTAAAACTTTACTTTATGTCATTATTTTAAAAATTCTTATTTCCAAATTAAATTAGTTTTTTCCTCATTGTAATCAAATTTCAATTAATAATTTATTTTTAAATGAATCTTATAAACATATAAATGAACTTTTGTGTAATAGGATTAGGTACAGTAGGTTCATCAATAATTAAATGCATCAAAAATATAGAAATAAATAAAATTATTTTAATTGACCCAGATAAAATCGAGAAGCATAATATTTGATAGTCATTTCTATTTCAGGAAAAACAAGTAGGTTTGTATAAAGTCAGTGTAATAAAGGACTATTTAGTTAAAAAAAAACTAGTAGTATAAGATAAGATTAAAATATTAAATTAAAAAATTGAAAGTATTGAATTTATTTAGTTATAAGATGTTGATATATTGATTATTTGCGTAGATAATGTTGAGAGCTGAATTTATATTAATAATTTATTTTATTTAATTGAGAATGCAAAATTATTATTTGACTTTGGAACAGAATTGCTTAATGCACATCTAAGAATTATTTGAAAGAATAAAGATCCTTGCTTATAATGCACATACTAATTATATCACTGGCAATAATAAGTATTTAGTTGCAGTTAAAAAGAGTAGCCTAAAAATTTTGATGAATGCATTTAAAGAGCAATTTAAAATCATAATGAATAATAAGAGTAAAATAATTTTTAAATTGATTTAATAATAAAAGATATTTATAGTCTATAACAAGATTGAATTATTAATCCATTACATATTCATTAATATATTCAAGCTTGTTAAATGGCATAAAATAGTAAAATAATTTTTAAACCATATGAATACCTCTAAGAATATTTAAAATAAAATAATTTTGCATTTGGATCTATGTCTCTAATCTTAAAAGATATATTTAAACAGATGTATAAACAAATCCTTTTAGATTAAACAATAATTAATACAATTATTATATCATAAGAATAAGGTCTTAATATTTAGCATCTGAATTTAATGATGAACTAAAATTGTATAGTATGCTAACCATAGTATTAATAAAAATATAATGTATTATAATTAATATTTAAATTTATAATGTCAGTAAAAAAAGACAACTATCAATGAGAATATACACAAAATGAGGGCAAGACATAAGTAAGAGAAGAGGGCTATGTTTAGGTAGAGAACACTTAAAACGGAGGCAAGAAAACCACAACATATGAAACCAAGACTCTTACTACAAAATACACCGATGATCCTCACCTAAGCCAAGAACTTCAACGTTAGTCCGTTAAGACAAACTAAAACCAAGTTAACAAAACAATAGTAGAGTCTCAACAACTGGGAACTAATTTAAGTAACGACTGAATAGGCAACTCCTATGTAACTTCAAACACTGTTTATTAATCTTAAAATCCAGTCTAAAGAACCTCTTATTATAGATAAAGTATTTCCTAACAATAAAGACCATAAAACAGAATGGTCTCGGAGACAATAGGAGAAGGAAAAATTATTTCTTAAACAGAAGGAGAGAAATATTTGGTCAACCAAAAGGCTCTTCCATCCAAGAAAATAGGAGAGAATATTTATGAAGGCTAGACTTGAATGGTATCAGAAACTGAGATCAAGCCTCAAATAAGAAGAAGCATTCAATCATCATCTGTTGCATCTCAGTAGCAAGTTGAGAATGTGAAGAGAGATAAAATAGTTGAAATCATTAAAGAAGTTCCGGTGCCAGTTTATAAGTATGTTGATGTGCCAATTGATGTATATGTAGATGTCCCCATAGAAAGAGTTTTTGAAAGAGAGAAAATAGTTGAGACCATAATTGAGAGACCAGTTGAGAAAATAGTAGAAATTCCAGTCGAAACAATAATTGAGATTCCTGTTGAGAGAATCATTGAGGTACCAGTTGAGAGAAGAATTTAGAGAGACAAACAGATAGATGTGTTTGTTGAAAAGCCATATGATGTTATTAAGGAGAATTTAATCATAAATGAGTAAATAATAGATATAGACGAGAGCCAGATAAAGAACTACCCTAATGCTAGGGTACTTGACACACAAGTTGATTATGTGCACTAGGATAAGGTCATTGAGCAAATAGTATACGTTGATAGAATTGTAGAAAAAATTATTAAGGTGGAGAAGAAAAAGTTTATTGAGGTGCCAAAAGAGAAAATTATTTAAAAATCTATGCCAAGAAATGTTGAGAGAGTTATCTATGTTGATAAACTCATTGAAAAAGAAATAGAGATTCCTGTTGAGGTACCTGTGTATAAGTATATTGAGTTTTTAGTAGAAAAACCAGTCTATGTTGATAACATAATAGAGAAGCCAGTTCCAATAGAGATTCTTATCGAGAGGGTAGTTGAGGTCCCTGTTGAGCACACAGTCGAAAGACCTGTATATATAGACAATATTATTGAGAAAAGAGTAGAGAGAATTGTTGAAGTACCAAAAGCTGTTGAATAAATCATAGAGGTACCAATAGAGAGAATATTTGAAAAGCCATTTAATGTAGAACAAATTATTGAAGTTCCAGTGCCCAAAATAATAAGAAAATCAAGACCTGTTATCAAAAGACAGGAAGTTAATGTTTATTATTAGGTAGAGAAAATTGAGGAAAAATAAGTTTTTATTGATGTAGAGAAAGTTGTAAATAGATACATTGAAATTCCTGTAGAGAAAATTATTGAAAAAATTGTTGAGATTGAAAGAATAATTGAGGTACCAAGAATCATAGAGCAAATTGTTGAAGTACCAGTTACATAGCAAATAGAGAATATTATTGTTTAGGAAATCCTAATTGAAAAAGAAGTTATCATAGAGGCAATAATAGAAAAAGAAGTTGAGGTAATAGTTGAGAGAATAATTGAAGTTCCAGTTGAGAAAATAGTTGAGGTAGAAATAGAAGTCCTCATAGAGAAGCCAGTTTATGTGGAGAGAATCATAGAAGAAGATGTTATTATAGAGACCTAAACAGACACCTATAAAACCGAATCAGGATACTCACACACAAATGTGCAAGTAGAGGATGTGGCTTTTGAAGAGGAAATATAAGCAAGAAAAACTGAGCTTAATAGACAAATATAAGAAAATGCTGAGCTTAGATCAAGATATGAAGAAGTTAACAATTATTTTGTTTAGTTGAGAAGTAATCAAAATGCTGCCGAAGATCAGGATCAAATAAGACTATGAGCAAGATTATCAGAGTTAAATAGTCACATAAAAAGTATGGATTAACAAAAGACAAAATTAATAAGAAAATCTATGAACAGACAACAAGTTGTCGATACCAATTTTCATATAGATGATAGAGCCACAGTTCTTAAGACTAAGCTTAAAAACCTTATTAATGAAAATAATATTTTGTGTCAATAAATATCAAACAAGAATGTTAATATAAGGAAGTCGCTATGAGCCTCTGAGATGCGAGGAAGTCAAGCTTAAGAATAAATATTTTAGGATTTATAATTTATTATTATATTAAATGAGATAATGAATATCGGAAAATGAGATTTAGGAAATATCTAGCATGCTTGTCTAGGATAAGAGTTAATTAATTAAAATAACTGAAGAAATGGTAGAAATAATATGCTAGTAAGCCTTAGACATCATAGAGAAATAATCTGTATTTCTTGAGCTTTGCGCCGACATAAAAATAGTTGGAGATATTCATGGCCAATTTGATGATCTCTTAAGCATATTTAAATACTAAGGTTTTCCAAATAACACTAATTATCTTTTTCTAGGAGATTATGTGGACTGAGGTTAAGAGAGTCTTCAAACAATTATTTTATTATTTTGCTATAAGATTCTGTATCCAAATACTTTCTTCTTGCTAAGAGGAAATCACGAGTGTGCCTCAATAAACAGAATTTATGGATTTTATGACGAGTGTAAAAGACACTATACACTTAAACTATGGAAAACGTTTACAGTTGTATTTAACTACCTTCCTGTTGCTGCGTTGATTGAGAATAAAATATTTTGTATGCATGGAGGACTCTCACCTGATTTGTAAAATCTTAGTGTATTAAAAAACGTTCTATGACCAACAGACATTCCTGATAATGGAATACTATGTGATCTTTTGTGGTCAGATCCTGATGAAGGAATTCAAGACTGGGCAGAAAATGATAGAGGATTATCTTTTATTTTTGGAGCAAAAGTCTTAGACAATTTTATGCGCAAAAATAGCTTAGATCTCTTAGTATGAGCACACCAGGTTATGTAAGATGGTTATTAGTTTTTCAATAAAAGATAATTGGTTACTATTTTCTCAGCACCAAATTATTGTGGAGATTTCGATAATGATGGAGCTATATTAATAGTTGATTAGAACTTAATGTGCTCTATAAAGACTTTAAGAGCATTTTAAACTAAATAACAAAAAGGATTATCTTTAAAATAATTAATTGAATTTAATTAGTTTCTTTTATCTCAAATAATGTTTTATTTTACTTCATTAAATAAAAAGCAAGTTATAATAATGGTCATTTTGGCTTATTTTCTATTAAATAGAGAAGAAATTATTTTATGTTTGATTTTAAAGTCTGGTTATAATAATCTCACTGTGATATTGTTTCATATATTGGCATGCTTTAAAGAGATTTTTTTTAATCTATTTCTTATAGAGATTATTCAAAAAGCTAA
>ERZ724506.746-NODE-746-length-11310-cov-6.557352_pt1 | contig 11310 bp, 9 predicted proteins | sample MGYA00376039_ERZ724506 | MGnify/ENA primary metagenome ERZ724506 (study PRJEB28724, sample SAMN07190887) | wastewater metagenome | isolation source: effluent of sewage treatment plant in Hong Hong | place: USA: Christiansburg, Virginia | collected 2016-03-01 ... | reverse complement strand
GTTTCAGTGATTGATTTGCTAAAAGATCAGATTTCGAAAAACACAGAAGTGGGTCGACTAACTTTAACAAAAATGAAAGAAGGGAAAATGATGGAGGATAATATTGTTAATGGTTTAGTCCAAAGTCGACTTTCTCAGGTTGATTGCCAGCTTCAAGGTTTTGTTCTTGAAGGATATCCTCAGAGTTTTGGTCAAGTTGTCGCATTAAAAGACATATATATTCAACCAACAATGATAGTTTTGATATAAGGAGGCAAGTCCATTGGAGCAGACGTACTGAAAGAGTTAAATGAAAAACATGATAAGGTAATAAATAAAATCGGGGCATTATCAGAGTAGACAGCATTCGAACGCATATGTTTCTCTTTAGAAAATAGCTGATCTGTACATTGAAATATAATAAGACAAATTAAATATTAAATAGTTATATAAAAATAACGAACAGTCTTATAATTGTGCGAATATAAGAAAAATCCATATACTTAATGTTTTAGTTGAAAATTATTATAAATCATATTTATTAACTAGAAATAATAGCATATGACCACACAACTAAGGATACTACTACTTATTCTGTTTGTGCTTTCGATTAATTGCCAGCTTCCCGAGGATGATGAAGTTGATACTTCCATCCCCGGCTATACTCACGCCATATATTCTGGTACTAGTCTTATGATTCTCAGGCTATCTAGACATTACTATTGGCACCAAAGCCAAATCTATTCATTATGTTTATTTTTAATCACAAAAAGATTCTGCGAAAGATCCACTTATCCTTTGGTTAACAGGGGGTCCTGGTTGTTCTAGTCTTTTGAGCATGATTCAAGAGAATGGTCCCTTCCTCATTGCCCCTGGCACTGATAGGCCAGTCCTCAATCCTAACGCCTGGAACAAAAGAGCAGGATTACTATACTTGGAAGCTCCAGCAGGAGTCGGTTATAGTGAAAGTTTAAGTAATGATACAATCACAGATTAAATCGTAACATACTAACTTATAAATGCATTAAGAATATTCCTTGATAGGCATTCGAAATTAAAAAAAAATTAACTGTACATCACAGGTTCTGGCTACGGAGCTGTCTTCGCTACATATCTCGCTAGAGCAATAATCAATCAAAACAAAGATTAAGCTTCGATTTATTGGAGTAAAATTAATCTTCGTGGGCTTTTGTTAGGAAACCCATGTGTGAATCCTGACGAGTGCTTTGCTAGTGGTTCTGAAAGAAATTCTCATTATCATTATGAGTTTTTATTCCATCGAGGATTTATTACAAGAAAAAGATATTACGACTACGTTGGAACATGTACAGCTGTGACCGATCCTTTCAGATGTTACCAAATGCGTCAAATAATCGATAAAGATGTCAATGCAACAAATACATCGGCTTATAACGTTTATGGAAAATGTTATAACACCACAAAGGCTAATTCAATTAATCTAGGATGTGAGGACGAGACAGGGGCAACTGCATATTTTAACGATGTCCACTTTAAATAGAATTGGAATATTAGAGAAGGTAAAACTTGGAGCCCTTGCAGCATTAATATTTGGAATGAGTATCATAATGGTAACGGAAGTTTACACCTCATCAATGATCTCATTAAAGATAACATGCGATTCGTAAAAATGTTTTAATTTAGTGGGTATATTCTGGAGACATGGACTCAACTGTTCCAACAATTGGTACCAAAACATGGATCAACTATTACAAAGCTGTCTATCAAGTCCCCATCAAGAAGAATTGGAGAGAGTGGTGGATTCCTGGAAGACATAAATTTTAGGATCAAGTCGGAGGATTTATTTGGGAATTAGATGGATTAACTTTTGTTGCAGTCAAGGGTGCAGGTTTCAAGGCAAGCTATGATCAGCCTATCAGCATGGAAGAAGTCCTCAATGGATTTTTGGATGGCAAAACTTTGCCTTACAAAGCCTGATTATGTAGCTATCATTTGTAAAATAACTTATAACTTTTATAAAATACTATTTTATTCAATTTTTTCTAGATGAATGATAACTATCTAGTTTTTGCTATAAAATTTGAAATAATTAATATGATTGCATGCATGAATTTATTTATTGATGATTAAATTTCTACTTCTCACTAAAAATACTTATTCTAAATTTTTCCCCATATTTTGACAATTGAATATCTACTAATCACAGCGACCATAAAAATCTAGGCCCATATCCGATAAATTTCCTCAATTCAATGACAATTAATGGAAAAAAGTCGAAATTCTAGATAACTCCCGAAATTAAGATTTAGTATTTTAAAATAATTTAATCTAGAATTATCTGGAAATCTTTTCTTTATATCAACAGAGAATGTGAAGTATAATAATACAAAAAAAAAAAATCTCAATGACATAAAAGAAAGTTCAAGGAAAAGCTATCGGAATCGATCTAGGAACTACCTACTCTTGCGTAGGAGTATGGCAAAACGAAAGAGTCTAGATTATTGCAAACGATCAAGGAAACAGAACAACTCCATCATATGTTGGATTCACTGACACCGAAAGATTAATTGGTGATGCTGCAAAGAACCAGACTGCCAAAAATCCTATCAATACTGTCTTTGACGCTAAAAGATTGATTGGAAGAAAGTTTAATGATCCAATTGTCCAAAAAGATATTAAATTATGGCCATTCAAGGTTGAATCAGGACCAGATGACAAGCCAGTCATTGCAGTCAAATATAAAGGAGAAACTAAAAAATTCCACCCAGAATAAATCTCTTCTATGGTCTTGACCAAAATGAGATAAACAGCTGAGTCATTCTTAGGTGAAACTTGCAAAAATGCTGTTATTACAGTCCCAGCCTATTTCAACGATAACCAAAGACAAGCCACTAAAGACGCCGGATCTATTGCTGGTCTTAATGTTCTCAGAATTATTAATGAGCCCACTGCTGCTGCCATTGCCTATGGTCTCGATAAAAAAGGACAAGGAGAAAGACACGTTTTAATTTTCGATTTGGGAGGAGGAACATTTGATGTTTCTTTGTTAACTATTGACGATGGTATTTTCGAAGTCAAAGCTACTGCAGGTGATACCCATTTGGGAGGATAAGATTTCGATAACAAGCTTGTCGAATATTGTGCTGCTGATTTCTTAAAGAAAAAAGGAGTTGATATTAGAAGCAATCCAAGAGCTATGAGAAGACTTAGAACTCAAGCTGAAAAAGCTAAGAGAATTTTATCAGCTTCAGCTCAAACCACAATCGAAGTTGACTCACTTGCTGAATCTGAAGATTTCTCTCTAACTATTACTAGAGCTAAATTCGAAGAGCTTTGCATGACTATGTTCAAAGACACAATCCCACCTGTCTAGAAAGTTTTAAGAGACTCTGGAATGGCTAAAAATCAAATCCACGATGTCGTTTTGGTTGGTGGATCTACAAGAATTCCAAAAGTTATCGAACTTCTTAAAGAATTCTTCAACGGAAAATAACCAAACAGATCAATTAATCCTGATGAAGCTGTTGCTTATGGTGCTGCTGTTCAAGCCGCAATCCTTTCAGGTCAAGGATCAGAGCAAACTGACAGTCTCCTTCTTATTGACGTCACTCCTCTCTCACTCGGTATTTAAACTGCAGGAGGTGTTATGACAGTTCTTATTCCTAGAAATACTACTATTCCCACAAAGAAATCTCAAACTTTCACTACCTATGCTGATAATCAACCTGGAGTCTTGATTCAAGTTTTTGAGGGTGAAAGACAAATGACAAAAGACAACAACTTACTCGGAAAATTCAATCTTGATGGAATCCCACCAGCCCCTAGAGGTGTTCCTCAAATCTAGGTTTCATTTGAAATCGATCAAAACGGTATTATGAGTGTTAATGCCACTGATAAAGGAACTTCTAGAACAGAAAAAATTACTATCACAAATAATAAAGGTAGACTTTCAAAAGATGAGATTGAAAAACTTATCAAAGAAGCTGAGAAATACAAAGATCAAGATGAAAAAATTAGAAAGAGAGTAGAAGCTAAAAACGCTCTTGAGAGTTACTGCGTCAGTATTAAACACACTATTGATGATGAAAAGCTCAAGGATAAGATTCCAGCTGAAGAAAAAGAAACCATTAAAAATAAAGTAGAATAGGTCGAAAGATGGTTAAGTTCAAATAGTGAAGCTGAAACCTCTGCCTTTGAAGCAAAACAAAAAGAACTCGAGAATTTATTCAACCCCATCATGTCAAAGATCTATCAAGCAGCTGGAGGTGCCCCTGGAGGACCTGGAGGATTCCCAGGAGGATTCCCCGGAGCCCAAGGACCACAAGGAGGCCAATCAGGACCAACTAGTGGACCACATGTCGATGAAGTTGATTGATTAAATAATTGTTTACTTTTAATACTTTTTAGTTTGACAATATAAAGATTAAGGATTAAGATATAAACAATATTATTAAAGTTTATGATGTTAATATATATTAACGTTTCATTTAATTATCTGAATTATTAGGATATATATAAATAAAATCCAAGAGTAAATAAATTGTTTGTTGAATAATATATAAATGAGAATCTCAATCAAAAGACTTTTCTCAACAACAGTTCTCAAAAGAGATACTAATCAAGCTCATGAGCTTGGTAAATACGCCATTAATTTCATGGAAAAAGGTCAACCTAGTGCTAAAGTTCTTGAAAGAAGCAAGATGTTTCATACAGATTCTGTGATCTGTGGCCTTTCAGCATTAGCTCTTAAAACAAATGCTCCTCATGTTTTAAGAAACGAAGCTCTTGAAAGTTCATTGGGTAGGTCATCCAAAGTTGAGTGTGCTAAAGTGTTTGGTAGTAATTAACTTGTGCCCATCTAAAAAGCAATTGCAGCTAATTCTTCAGCCGTTAGAGAATGGGATTCAAATGGAACAGTATTCGGATACGCTAACTAAAAGGGAAGAACTGCAGGCTAATTTGGTCATAATGATTTTTACCCAGTTGTGATTGCTGCTTCCCATGTTAACTAAAAAATAAATGGAAAGATCGCTTTGAAAGCAATGGTCCTACAAGATGAAATCAGAGGAAGACTGTGCGAAGTCTTTTCTTTAAAAACTTACAAAATTGACCATGTCGTCCATGGAGCTATAGCATCAATTTGCACTTATGGAGCCCTCGTTGGTGCTTCTCCTCTTCATATTGAGCATGCTATTGGAATGTTTGTTGCCCATTATATTCCCTGGAGAGCTATTAGAGCTGGAAAGCAACTTAGTGATTCCAAAGGAGCCTCAGCTGCTATTAGTACTGAAGCTGCCATTATGTGTATTAAAAGAGCAATGAGAGGTTTCGTTGGACCAAAAGATATTTTTAGAAACCCAGAAGCCATCTTTAGATATTTCTAAAATACAAAAGGAGACTCTCCTTTTGATATCACACTCTCTAATGAGGGCGATGATTTTGCAGTCATGGGAATGCACTTTAAATTAGGTTTATATGAGCACCAGTCTGCAGGAGCTTTAGAAGGTCTACAAAAAATGATTTATTAATCGAAATTCCCCACTCAATACTCAATCGATGATATTGAAAATATTAACATTGTCGCTTATGAACCCGCATTTGGAATTATTGGAGACCCAGCCAAAAAGACTCCCTCAACTAGACAATCTGCTGACCATTCAATGGTTTATATAATTTCTACAATTTTAAGAAAAGCATATGAAACCCCTGAACTTGGCTCAAAGATTTCTTCATTCAAAAATCTTGACTAAGTTTGGAAACTTTTAATGCTTGAACCCAGAGACTATGGCCATAAAGCATTATTCAACCAAAAAACAAGAGGATTAATGGAGAAATGTACATTTTCTCATGGTGGAAAAGAATACGATGACAAATATCCCGAAGGTATCCCAACTTCAATAAGTATTTCCTTTAAAGGAGGTAAAAAATTCGAGTCAGGATTCGTGATGTTCCCATCAGGTCATAGTAGAAACAAAGCTGCTAACTTGCACTAAATTCTAAATTACAAGAACAATCTTTTAGGCAGATTATCATTATCTGAAAACGACTTGAAAGACAAGCTGAACCTTCTTAACTCAATTGAAAAAGCTTCAAATAAGGATCTCCAACATCTTTACTCTGGAAAAATCAATGTAAAAAAACATTCAGTTGACGAAGCCGAGTTCGATGAATGATTTATTTCTCAAATCCTGATTAAAAGCTATAAATATTTAATTTTCTACGAATGAATAAATTTCTTTATAATTAATAAATTTGATGGAAATATTGATTTAACTCTCGTTTAATTTTACTCATTCTGAAAAAATCTAGAATATAAAATGATTAACATAGATTATAATGTAAATAAAAATCTTATTGACAGATACAAGCGAAGTTGCTCAAGTTTAAATATATTCTTAAAATCTATCCTAGAAGTCATAATAAAATTTTCGATATACTATTGAACTAAATTACTGAATTAACAAGATCAAATCATTTTGGTTGTCTTGGAACTGAAATTTATTCTGGAAGAATTTTGCTAACCATTTAAGGTAAAAAATTGGGTGGGTATCCGTATGTATTTTCCTTTTCATTTTGAGCCTCTAAATATTCCCCAATTGTTGTGTGCTCGTAAGATTCCATCAAATCATCAATATAAAGATCCTTGACAACAACTGGAGCCGCAAACAATGCACGTTTAGCATAATTTTCAGTCGCATCATCAGGAATGTCGTATATTTTTGATTATAAGTGTCTCAATCTTTCTTCGAGAACAATTGATATATAAACTCCCTCTGCGAGATCCCCGTGAAAGGCCACAAAATATGTGACTGAAAAAAGAGACACAAGACTCACAAAGAAAATTCCCCAAATATTTGGTGCATAGTCAGTATGATTGTTGTGAATGAATGCTAACACAGTAGCAATAATTATTATTAATACGTGAGAAGATAATCTATAAAGCTGAATTATGATAAAATTACTCTATTTGATGTTTGACTACGGTCATAAAAATTAGTGTCTTGATCTAACATTTCGCAATATCTTGAAGCATTACAATAAGCAATTGGTACGAGGTTAATATATCCAAAGGACTATGATCGAACTAACTCTAATAAAGAACAGGCTCCTCTTCTTTACAGAGGTTTTCTATGATATTCGCTTTTTTTTTCTCCTTTTGATTGGCTATGTCGGATCTCATATGTTTCTGTGTTCTGAATAAGATTTATTATACTTGATAAAAATCAGTAAATAAGTCAAAGAAGTAGAAAACTATCAGAAGCAAAGAGCCTCCAACTACACTTCCCCAATGAAATCTTAATAGTCTTGTTAATGGGGCTACCAAGCTTGCTTTTTCTTTGAAACAGTACCATTATGTAGCAAATCCGGAAACACAAAAGTTAAAAGCTTCTTTTAAGAATGATAATCCCCAAATAAATTGAACAAAGATGAGGAAAGAAAGTACATTTGTTAAAAAACCTCCACTAACTTGGTAAAAAGGATTTTCAGGGGTAAATTTCAAATCTCCGAACGACCATATACTAAGAATCTCAGCCGCAGTTAAAGCAATAAGTCCACATTGCAAGATCCACCAGACTAAAATAAATATGAGGAGAGCAGGATTCTATTTTACAATTAAAGAAGCTATTTGAATTAATCTTCCACAAATAAATATCTATTTTCTGTAGTCAGGATAGAAGACAGTTACGAGTAGCATGCCTGCCAAGAGTAGGAGAGCAATTCCTCCTATAATTTTCCACAAAATAAAACCATCAGGAACTCTACTTTAATAAAAGATTACATAAAAAGTACAAATCCAAGAATAACGAGAGCTATGCCTCCTAATAAAATATTCCAATGCACAATGAGCCTGGGTGCAAGCTGAATGAGAGCAATGAGAAAAACCCCAAACACAATGCTGATCCATAATGAAGTCCAAATCGAATCATAGACTTCCAAAAATGAATATCTTCCAAGCATGCCAGAGTTTTATAAAATTTTATTTCGAAGTTCCTCATCTTGTGGTAGACACAGTAATCCAATACGATCTTCATTATTTTTATAATTACTTAATTTCATGTATGATTGATAAACTATAACTTAATGCTATTGGTTGGAGTTTGCTGAGCAGCTCAGGTTATAAGTTGGGAAGCAGCTGAGACTAGTATCATTCTAACCAGGGCATTTGGAGACACAGAGTCTTTTGGCCTGCATTAAAATCAATGTACTGGATCTGTAAAAGATGTAAAATAGACAATTGGGAATGTCTATTTAAGTTAAGTTGCACAAGTTTTTCCCTACGCATCTGTGAGATAAGTCATCTTCTTGAGATTTTCTACATAAAAAAGAATGTACCATTGTTGAATATAATGATGCAGATGATGGCTAATACTACAGAAAATATTGCTGTGCATACGGTACAAAATATATCGGTGCACTAGCGGTTTTTATCTTTGTAAAGGAGGAGGTACTTGGCACTGGAACTTGAGTAAAGCTCATGATGTCATTAATCTGGGCAGGGTGTGAAGCTGACCTAGAATAGTTCATATCAAAATAATTTTTATCTTCAACTTAAATTTGAATTACATATAAATAAATTTGATTTTATTCCAAAAATAAACTTTATTTCGGCTTCTTTTATATAATATCAATATTTTTTTCCACCCAGTCGTCAATATTCCTCGGGTATTTCATACCTAGTCCTAGTCTCTATTGAGATGATCAAAAGCATCCATCCTTAGTCTTTAACTTATTTTGTTAAAAATCAGTTAACAGGCTCTAAGCCCCGAAACCATTATCCTCTGTTCAATTGTACTTATTTTTTTTTACAATACCTCCGTAATATCTAATTCAGTCAATGTTTTATCAGAATTCTGTTTATTTGAAGTCTATTATGATATGGAGCGCAAATGAAAAGATAAATTTTTGCTTTTTAAATAACAATTTGTATAATTGATTTATTATTTCTTTTCTAAGCTCTCTCTGACTTTGTCAAATTTATCAGACTCAATACTGGAAAATTTTTAATTCACAGAGTTTATCTGTTCAAACGTTCTTTGTTCATCGTCTTTTTAAATTATCTTTTTGATGCTTATCTATTATTTTTTTATTTCTGCTGGTTAAACTTATCCCCTTAATTTATTTAATTATCTTTATTTTGTTAATTATTCACTTCCATCACAATAAGCTTTAATTCGATACAGAAATGTCAAGGATGACAATCTCTGTTGGGTAAGTATCTTTTTCCATACTTAACTTTTCAGACTATCTACTTTCACGCTCAAATACCATTTATTGAAGGCACTCTTTATTGTATGGCTTCTTTTAGAATGCTTGTTAAGTATACCCAATAAAATCATAGACTTCAGGGCAGGAGATATATTCTTGTTCTTCTTAGGCACTATTTTGTTATGCTTGGCTAGGATTTGATGAGGGTCCCAATCTGGAGGAGATAATGATAACATTTTCAGAGAAAATAAGCTAGATTATTATTATTGAATTCGAAATTATAGAATGAATAATTAATATAAGAGATATGGCATGAAATTATCTATCCTTTCTGAATTTAAAAAATCTCTAAAATCAATTGATGCTCATTCTACTTCTTCATTTCCTTCAGTTTACTTACTTCCTTCTTAATAATCCTTTTCAAGGGCTGCTAAATCTTCTCTAGCCTAAGAAAAGAATCCTTCATCCAGACCTTCACCGACATACCAATGAACGAACGCCCTTTTCGCATACATTATGTCGAATTTGTGATTTACCCTTCCAAATATGGTGTCAACTCTCATATTATTTTGGAGAATATTCAAAGACAATGGAGAAGTGTCATATCCGCTGCTTTTTTGAATTAGTGATGGCCGACTGTTTACTCCCACCTTGACTCCAGTCGGAGCCCAATCAACAAATTTTATTTGCTTATTGTCGATTAATTCTCTGGAACTCGCAACTGCTTCATTAAAGATCTGCGATTGAGATCTGTACATCAAAAATGAAGCCATAAGTTTCGAATTGAATTTGTATATATCTATCAAGTAGTTGTTTATATTAAAAGCTTCACTCGTAATTTTATTTAATTATTGCCTTCCATTCCTTGCTAATAAAATTCTTTCAGGTTAGGGATTGAAATTGTTGAAAGATGGAATTACAAAATGAATTCTCGGGTATGGGATTAAATTATGGACCATGTCCCGAATGCTCCAGTTATTTTATCCTGAAAATCGACCACCCGCACTAATATTTGACATGATTTGAGCGATTAGTGAGTTCACATTGGAATATGTGGGGTTTTATATGTCCATTTGTTCTTCCATAATTTTGTACATTCGTTAGTTAGTCACTGGAATTGTTAAATCGGAGTGCTAAAGAAGAGAATGGCCACTAAGAACTGCATTATACGGTTCGACTACTGATGATGCCTGCGTTTAAGAGGGATAAACTAACGCATTCACTCTATATTTTTTAGGATAACTCACAGCTAGCCTCTCCATTATTAAAGTTGTAAGTCCAGAGCCAGTCCCACCACTTAACGAATGATTGAAAATAATTCCTTAAAGATATTATGTTTTTTCAATCTGCTTTCGTACTTTTTACTAGAGTTCCTCAATATGTGATCTACCTATGGTGGAACGTCCTCTGATGTAGTTATTGGCTGCATCTTATTTTCCAGAGATCATTTGTTATTTATTGAATAAGTTTCTCATTTTTCCTTTTTTAATTTCGTCGATGACAGTAGGCTCGAGATCAACTAAAATAGCCCTCGGCGTGAGCTTCCCCGAAGAGGACTCATAGAATAATGTGTTGGTGTCACCTATAAAGTCATGTTGGTTTTTTTCTTATGCACATGCTTTTAGATTATTATTTTTACCTTTATTCAAGGAAAAACCTTATGAATTAATGCCATGCTCAAGGCTAAATAGCTACCAACAAGAATGAGAAGTTTGAACTCCACACTGCCCCACATGCAAAGTTAATATTTATTTCATCAGCTCTTTTTGACGAAGATACTTTATAGATAATTTTTAGAAAACGAATAATAGTTACAAATGGAAAATATATTAATTAATATAAAAATGAAGGAATACAATAATAAATAATGAAAATTTAAAAAATTAAAGATCAAGAGAATCATTAATAATTAATTTATTTGTTCAAAGAAAAGACTTTATCTATAAAACATATTTTCAGCCTATTATTCTTTTTCATATATTTTAACAGTCAGCCTAGTCATCTCTTCTCGACAGATTATTAACTGGAACTCTACAAATAAGGGTTCGCCTCAAAAAGAAATGAGATTCCGCAGAAAAATTTTGGCATTCCAGATAAGCTCGATTATTATTATTGAATTCGAAATTATAGAATGAATAATTAATA
>ERZ724506.745-NODE-745-length-11315-cov-7.123446_pt1 | contig 11315 bp, 7 predicted proteins | sample MGYA00376039_ERZ724506 | MGnify/ENA primary metagenome ERZ724506 (study PRJEB28724, sample SAMN07190887) | wastewater metagenome | isolation source: effluent of sewage treatment plant in Hong Hong | place: USA: Christiansburg, Virginia | collected 2016-03-01 ... | reverse complement strand
CCCAAACCCCAAACCCCAAACCCCAAACCCCATTTCATATAAAGAACTTAAATATATATAATAATTATTAATTAAATTTTGTTATAAATAAAATGAAAAAAAGAGGCTTAGAAGACGCTAGGCTACAAAGACTGTATGTTAAGTTAAGTCCAAAAACTCTTATATTTGAGTACCAAAACATATTAAATTATTAAAAGTTATATAAAAAAGTATAATTTAAAGATAGTTTTTTTGATTTTGATAAAAAAAAATAGTTATCTTTATTAAAAGAGAAATACTCTAGTTTATTTTGATTTCAAAAAGTTTCTGATAAATAATTGCATAAACTTTTAACTATTTTGCATAAAGGCTGCATTGAGAATTAATAGAATAAAAAACAAAATGATTAATAAGAGAAAAAACTGGAGATAACCACCAACACCAATAAATCGAAATCAAAGTTTAAATAAAATCTCTTTGTCTAAAATATACCCAATACAAATAATAGCTCCTAAAGCTAAGTTGAGAATTTATCTTAAGAAAATAACGCAACTATTTAAAAGGGATAATAAGTATAGTAATCCATAGAATAAAGTGTTGATTTTTAGAGTAGTTTAGAGGAAATAATATCAGATGACTCTTTTGATTACAGTTAGAAAGATTCTATATAAGAACAAAATACTAATAATAATTCAGTGCTAACTTAAAGCAATATTAATAATTATGACTAAGAAAAAATAATAGAGATTAAAAAAGAAATGGATGTTGAATTTGAGAAAAACAAAATTGACCCAAATGACTCCACTTATGAATATGATGTTAGAGTTGATTATGAGCAAAATGAAAGCAATGATTGGGATGAAAATGACAACAGCTTAGAGGAACTATAATTAATATTAAAAAATTTCATTTAATAAACCCTATGTAATATTCCTAACAATGCTCTATTAATTGGTCAATAAATAAATATGAAGCAACTAACAGATAATATTAGAATGTAAAGTAGTTCAACCTATGTTAATCAAAACTATTAATTAGATGACAATATTTAACAGGACCTTTTAAATGCATATGAATTAAATAAAGATGTGATTGAATAGGTCTTCTAGGATATTCTTTAGCTTAAAAATTCAAATTAATTCTCTTAAAAAGAAATAGAAGAGGGATAATAATAAACCCTACAAAAATATTTCTATATGAATGTTACTATGAATGCAATGCTAAAGAGGATATAAATGGAGAACGAATCCTATAAGAATAGTATTCAAAACATAGAGGTAATATAATAAGTAGACTATAAGTTTTTAATAAGAGTAGAAAAATCCTTTGATGGGATAAAGGAGAAAAAGAAGACTCAAAGAAGAAATATAAAGAAATTATGTATGTCCTTTATAGAACTGCTAAAAGTCATACGGATCTGAAAACTCTCTTAATTAACATTTATGATCAAAGCATCCTGAGTAATTTGAAGCTAATTAAAGATTTTTTCTCAATGAAGCAATTTTCGAAGAATAATAATTAATTATAATATGGATTTATTCTAACTATCTTTTAAGGATATTATGGAGACTAATGATTGTTATAATAGATACCTTATTTCATAATTTGCAAATACGTAGTCTAATAAGAGCAATATTTTCCAATGACAAATCCGAAGTATATTTAATTAACTTCAATGACAAAAATGAGGCTATTATGGATAAAATATAAACAAATATCAAATAATAAATAGTTTATTTGGGAAGTTTCTAGGATAATTAAATAAACTATTATGTTGTACTAAAGTAAAACTAATATTAAATCAATCAAGTAATCTAGGTTGTAAATATAGACCAAAATTAAGTTATTCTTTAGAAAGTGGTAGGTTGTTTTGATTTTTTTTATGTTTAAGAAAGGTTCATCATATAGGTGGTAAAAAATAATATGAAAATTTAATACATAGACACTGATTAGAAAAAACTAGTTTATATAACATAGTTTGAAGATCCAAGATTTAATAAAAAGTTGATAAATTTGATTTTAAAGGCTAATGATTCAGATGGATCTTATAAAAATATAACCTATATAGATCTGATAGTGTCTAATAAAAAAGGAGATATCATGTAATTTAAAATAAAGTTAAATAAAAATTCAATAGTTGAAAAATCTAAAGATAATATAACTCTTGACTATCCTATAAGCAATTTTATTTTTATCTAAGAATAGAATATATTAAATCTATATCTTGGTTCCACATCAGGCTATTTTATAGGATTTAAGAATATTTAAAATAAATTTTTAGAAGAGAATGAAGTATTTAATAATGATAATTTGGAGGAGTCTATTTTAGATATTTAAATAGTAAAGACGCTTGATAATGAGTAGTATATGTTTGTTTATAATTTTAATAGAGTTTTACAAATTTTTAAATATAATTCATAATTTGCTTTCGTTATGGTATAAAGTATTAATATAGAGTTTATTTAAAATTTACCTTTTAGAATGCTAGTAATAAATTAGAATTAAAATGATTTATTTTTTTTGTTATTTTTCAGTCCTGGCTTGGTTTATCATTATCAAATTAAATATAAATAACTTATTAAATTATTATGTTATCAAAAGATCAAAATGATGCAAGTTTATATTTTAAAAAAAGCACTAATAATATTGATTAAATAATTAATGCTTCAAATTTAAGCAATAAAATGAATACAAAATAATTTGATATAATAAATAATTTAATTAGTAATATAAAGAATTATAATCTTGAAAATATAAAATAAATTTCCTCATGAATTTACGGGTTAATTGAGGATTTTAAATTACAAAAATCTTAGAAAAAAGACTTTATTAATTAATAAGTTCAAACTAAACAACATAATAATCTAAAATTTGCGTTTTAAAAAGCATCAAATTAAACCGATAGAAAAAATTAAGATCAAATTAAAGATAAAAGTTTTCTAGATTCCATAAATAATAAAGAAAGAATATAGTTTTTATCAATAATAAAAAAGGTTTTGAATAAATAGCCCTTATGCGATTAAGATAATATGACTTTATAATAATTGTCTAGTCTTATTTATTAATAGGATTTTAAAAATAAGCAAGAGATTTAAGATTAACAAAGATTATTCGAGAGTATTTTTATTGGGGAATAATCCTTTATAATTACTTTAATTTCTGCATCTATTTCAGGAGCATGTTCAAGAACGCTTACTGCTCCTTTTGATAGAGTCAAAATACTAATGTAAGCAAATACATAATTCTTCAAAATTAAAGATATATTTAGACAAATTTTAAGGAAAGGCAATTATTGTTCTCTTTGGAAAGGTAATGGAACTAATGTGGTAAAAATTATGCCTGAAACAGCTGCAAAGTTTTATGCCTTTGATAAAGCTAAGAAAATTACATCATTGTATATTAACAATGAAATATTAAATAATTTTCTTTCTGGAGCTTTTGCTGGAGTTTTTGCCTAGACTATGATATATCCTCTTGAAATAGTTAAGACTTGACTTTCTTTAGCTGATAACAGAATCTATAGTGGAATTTTTGATTGCTTATGAAAGATAAATAAATTTGAGGGAGTTCGAGGCCTGTATAAAGGTCTTGGGGCTTCTTTACTTGGAATATTTCCCTATTCATCAATTGATTTGGCTATATTCAATTCACTTAGAAGTAATTATGCAAATAAGCACAATAAATAACCAGCTTCTGTTAACATACTTTCTTTTGGAGCCATATCTGGTATTCTAGCTTAGTTTTTTAGCTACCCTTTCGTTGTAGTAAGAACTTGATTATAGCAATAAGGATTGCCTGGCAGACCTGTTATGTATGTAGGTATTTAGGATTGTTTTTGATCAATTTTGTTAAGAGAAGGTTACAAAGGCTTCTTCAAAGGTCTAATGCCAAACTATATGAAATCTTTGCCAGCAATATCTCTTAACTATATGATATATGATTGAACCAAAACATACTTAAGGTAAAAAACAAAATTCTAACTAATAATTGGAGGTTGCTATTGTATAAAATATAATTATATTTATAATGAATAAAAATGATTTCAATCAAATGTTCTTTTTACAGTCCATCAAGCAATTCTATATTACTTTTGAGAAGAAATTAATCAATAATGAGAGCCGAAAAGAGCCCGATATAAATTATTCAAAGCATTTACATTATGTTATTTTTAACCTAAAACAAACTTTTAAATTTGATGATTTTGAATCCATTTTAATCAAAGAGCTAGAGACTCTGCATTAAAAGTTATTTTAGAAGATTTAGATCAAGAATTTGTTACTGTAATATAAATAATTAGAGATTTAGCAAATTGGCTTTGAGTGTATTATATTATGTTTATTACACTATTAATTAAGCTCGGATAAAAATAAGCTAATAGAAATTTTGATACATATTAATATTTAACTTGTAGAACTTAAAAAATAGAAAAACCTCTAAATGCCTTATGAGCTCTTGGTTAAGAAATAACTTTCAATATTAAAAAGTCATAATTCACATATGGTTGTTGTCAAACAGCTTCAGCAAATTGCATAAGAAAAGTAACTAGAAGAAGTCTAATTAATTTTTAACATTTTTTCAAATGACAAATAAGATAACAATTAATAGAATAAAATATAATAAAAATAGCCGCCACATGATAGTTAAATACCGGTTAGTTTATAGTAGTTACCAGAGTAAAACAATTCCAAATAAGATAGAACTAATGTGTTCATGAACAAATACATTTCAAGCTAGAGAATAAGCGCTCCTTGAATTAATACATAACCTAATTAAAAACAGAAAATGGTGTCATCAAGCAGCATTGGCTTTCCTAAAAAATAACAGCCAAAACCCTCTTTATGAACTATGAAAATGACTTACATTTCCTCTATACTCAAAAAAGATAATATAGGCAGTTAAAATGACCTCATCAATATAAAAAACTATCATTAGAGCTAAATTAAATTATCAACAAAATCACACTTAAGAAGTAACGATAATAGTAAGCTAAGTAACATGCAATCCGAGTCTGCATTAAATGAGCCTAGTAATTTCAACTTTATCGAGTTACTAAACAATCAGCAGTCAAAATCCAAGCAAAACTAATTATTTAATTTTATATTTATGACTCTAAAAGAAGAATATTATAATGTGGCAATAAATATAGTAGTAGATTAAATTAGTGGTAATTTTTCTTAAGACAACAACTATATAGTAAAAATCCTGCCATTTGCTAAATATAAAGAAAATAAAGATGAGGCGAAAATATGGATAATAGAGAATATTAAAGAAGAAACTCATTGTAATATATTATCAGTTTAGAAATAGCTTTAATATAGAATAAATACTTAAACAAATTAAAATATTAATGGTTTTATTCTATAAATATATTCATAAGATAAGTCTAATGGAGTATACATTTTTATTGGCTATTTTATCCATGAGTTTGAAATCTCTGGCAATTAAAACTCTGCATAGTCTTTGACAATACCTTTAATAAAGCCGTAATCCACAATAATTTAAAAACTTAAGGAGTTATTTCTCGGCTCGGTCTTTTAAATAGATGATATGACAGAGTTTTTAAAATAGAATTTAGAACAAGAATTTTGACTTGACCGATGCATGGATGATTATTAATAAACAGGTATTGCATTTATGTAAATTCAGTATGAGTATTTAAACAATTAAAAAGATAAAAAATAGAAAAAAGAGGAAAGAGATTAAAAGATATAAATTGAACTTGCGAAACTAAGATAGTAGAATCAAAATACCATTTAATTTATTATGATTCTATACTGCTTTTAAAACTACTTTTTTTTGCATTTTCTAAAACAGGAAATATTTTATAAAAAGCATCTTCAGAATCCTTTTATTATCGAGCCCCTGTTAGCACTATTTTTCCTGATACAAAAATGAGAATAACAAGCTTAGGCTCTAGTAGTCTATAAATAAGCCCTGGAAAAACCTCAGGCTCATAAGAACAATATTAAATATGACAATTGGCTATTTTCTCAAGATCAATAGGAAACTTTACATCACAAGAAGAAACCATGTTTTAAATTCAGAAGTTTTCTATTTAACAAGAATAGCCTAATTTTCTTAGCAATGCACAAGTTTTTCAGCATGCTAAAATAGACTCTTATTCTGATCAAGCTCCAGTACAAATAGTTTTGCCTGTTCAAAATATCAAAAGAGTAGCTTTAGGATTAATAATCTTTACTATAACTGCAGAGAATTTTTTAGGATTATATTTTGCATTTCAAATCTATAAAACTATCTTAAGCAGTTCTATTTGGCAGCCTAGATCAAAACTTGATACCACATTTTATAATCACAAGACATTTTTCTCATAAGCAATAAACTTTTTTATTTTGTTTTCTCCTAAAGCTACTTGTTTTTCTGGCTCAACTTTTACTTCAATCATTTCTTTATAAATAAATAAAATTAATTAGAAGAATTGAGTCATAAGAATCCTTTGCTTGATTAGATATTTTTCTTTAGTTTTTATAGCTTGTATATTTCAAGTATTTTCTTCTCATCAGCCAGCTCAAATTTGCAAAATAAACTCAAGGCTGGGTGATTCTGCTAGAGATTTCTCTTAACTATATTATAATCACTCTGGTCTTAAAGCTCAATGTAAGCTCTTGTTAAATCAATCATCTCAATTTGTCATATATTTATGCCTAATTAAGCTAATGAGATGTAAACTTACTTTTTTATTGTTTGGATCTCTTCTATCTTTAACTCTGCTATCACAACAATTGTTTTCTTACTAGAGTTGTCTTTTTGTGTCTTCTTCTTTATTTATTCTTTAAGTCGATCCTTGCTGAATAAATATTGTTTTTAATTAAATAATTTAATACTCTTTCCCAGGCCAGATAAATCTATTTAATTAAGTCTAAACATATCAGTAATTAGCTACACTTAGTTCTAGTTATAAAGATGAATATAGGTGTAGTAAATATCAAACATGTCTGATTTCTTAATTTTTTATATTCTATGTACTCTGACATACTTTCTGAATATTTTATTAATCAATCTTCTATCAGGTTTTTCTCCAACTATCTCCAAATATATTTTAAATTCTTACTCCTAATTGTTCATGATACTTTCTCTCCTAAACCAAAAACTGTTTGGATCAATTAGCTCAGCTTTTTTTTCTTCCCAGTTAAGTTTTATTATATTTGAGTCCTTTAGACTTAGCTTTAATAAATAAGACCAAATAGTCTATATGTTGCTAACCTCTCCTAATAATTGTCTTAGTCTATTAAATTTGAATAATATTTCTAATTATACTGAGTTATCTTGGGAGGTATTCAAGAGCTGCTACAGAAATTTGTCCTTATGAAGATTTAAATCAGAGAAATAAAATTCTACTTAGGTTTTTATTTTATATAGTAGTTTCTAAGTGTGTTGTTTTTCATCTTCATCTCCCGAAATATTCATTATAATATTTATAAATATGTATAAGAATAAAAATTTTAATCACTTAAAGTATGCTTGATCCGCGGAGTCCAATTCGCTTTGAGAGATAGAGAGCAAATAATCTTTAAATGAAAATCAGAAAGAATAGGATAATCATATATATAATCTTTTTATTTAAGCTGATAACGGAAAATAAACACTAACTTAATAATACATAAATAATCAACAGATTTTAAATAAATTTTATAAAAAGAAACTCGACTATGTTAAGTAGGATTTTATTGTAAGCAAGTGATGGAGAGTTTTAAGAATTATATTTAAATTTTCTTCATATATAAAGTAGATCAAATACTCTTAAAATTTATTTGGAAAAGATATAAATCTTACTCAAGATATAAATTAAGACCATTTAAGTTAGTTAAACCTAATATCTGGATATAACATTTAGACTAAGAATAAAGTATAATAGAAATACATGAAAATCACACATAAGAATATTATTTATTCATTGTTAATCTTTATTCAGTTATATTAGCTGATTTACTAGCAAATAGTTTTCCCATTTTGGATTGGATTTATGGATTTAAATGAGCAAAGTTTTATTGTTTTAGAAATAATATCCTCAATACTATTTATTTTTGATAACACTTTAATTATTATTTATTTTGTCTACCAATTAGATGAATGAAAAAATCACATTGCTAAAAATAATAAATTTAAATATGTATTTTATATGCTAATTACTTTACTAGCAGCCATACCTTGGCTTAATTGGGTGTATTTCTATGAGTATTTTAACCTATTTATATTAATACTTAGATTTGTTAAGGTAATGTAAATATACAGTTTTTTACTAGTGATAGTAAAATAATCAAAGTTTAAGTATTATGAAAAAATAAAGCTTTGGCTGTTGATTAATTGAGGCTAAAAGAAGATACTTTCATTTACTTATTAGTTTATAATACTAGTACATATAGTAACTTGCTTCTGGTTTTCTTTAGTTAAATTAGAAACAATTAATTGGTATAATAATTATAAGCAAAATAATAGCAAAACAATAAGCTGAAATACTTCTGATGACTATTTGGTCAGTTTGTATTGGACTGTAGTTACTTTTGCTACAGTGGGTTATGGAGATATTGTCCCAATTACCACATATGAAACATTGTTCACTTTAATATGGATTTTAGTCGGTATTACTCTATTTACTTATATTGTAGGCCAAATAGTATCGTTTCTAAATAAGAGAAAAGAGAAAAAATTTATTGTCTCATAAAAGTTTTTTTATTTAAAACAACTTCATAAATAATTTAATCTTAAAGATGATATAATAAAGACATTTACTCAGTTTCTTGAAGAGTAAGGATAATCATAAATAGTTTAAGCATTTAGTTAGAAGGAGAAATAACTTATAAGAACACTTCCATCTCAAATAACAATGAAGCTAATAACACAGCAATATATAGAAATGTACAAAAAAATCGAATGCTTGTCAGATCTAAATTATAATTTTCTTGCGAAGCTTACTCCTTTATTGGCTCAAATGAATATTGACTAAGGATCAATCGTTTACTCTAAAGACGATCATTCAACTTATGTGTATTTTGTTTTGTAAGGTGAAGTAGCTATCTATAATAAGCCTGGATATTTCATTAAGATCTTTAAACAAGGATCTTATTTTGGGGAAATAGAAATGTTCAAACAATATGATTGATTATTTAATGCTTTGGCTATTTAAAAAAGCAAGCTGCTAATTATAGCCAAAGACGACTTTCTTAATATATTGAATAAATTTCCTAAAGAGAAGATTTATTTTAATGAACTGGCAATAAAGCGAGATATAGACATAAAAATAAATGAGCATTTTATCAGCGAAATGCACTCAATATGTCTTGATTCAACTTCAGTATTAAATCACCATATATTTAATATCTGTTAGGAATAGTATAAAATAACTCAGGAGCTAAAATCAAATATTTTAAATAAGGTTTAAAAAAGTTAAGCCATATATAAGTTTAAATAAGTAGCTAGAAAAATTATTATAGAATAAAAGTTTTAAAAAGTATTCCAGAAAAAAAGCTTAGATTAAGAGCAGAGAAATAAAATTATTAATAGTTAAACTTAGGAGGTGAAATAAGAGCCTAAGAAAGAGGACTAGGAAAAAACTATAAACTAGATACTAAACAAAATACATCTTTCATAAAAATTGCTAGAATAATGTGTTTAGTATTTGGAAACAGTCGAGGTGGAGGAAAATACAAGAATATAACATCATGCAGATACAAGTATACAGACAGACAAAAATTGATAATAATTTTATATTAATCATCATATAATTCTTCTTCAATAAATTCTTCTTCAAAATCAACAATTGTCTCTTATCTTATTAAATTACTCTTATTCTTATTATTAAACATATTAATTAATAAACATTTCTATTATTCTTTATATACAATTTTTTGATATTTTGAAGGCTTTGAAAAATTCAAAATTCTCCTAATATACAATCTCTTACATCAATTTTTAGTCACCTAATTTTAATACATTTTCTAATTAGACAAAATACACTCAACCTTTATCTCTCTAAACATGGTTCTTAAAATACAGTCCAAATTCTTTTTTATTTATGTCCAGTATGATTTTCTTTGGCTTCATATTTCAAAATCTTTCTATTCATTACTGCATAGTGTCTTTAAATATAAATAATTATATAACGTGTAAATTTTATAATGCAAAAAAACTTAGGAGAAATGGCCCTTGAGGATTACATCAAAGAGAACAAAAGAAAAGAGAAGTTCTAATAAAAGGGCTTATAAGGCACCAAGCCAAGTAAGTCTCTCCTTGTGAGCAGTATCCATTTGGACACAACTGAGGTTGATCTTTTTAAATACTTTTCTGAAAAAGGACCTCTTATTGAATGCTCTTTGAGAAAGGATCAATTTGGAAGATCCATGGGCAAAGCCAAAGTTACCTTTGACAGACTTGAGGATTCTGAGAAAGCCTTTAAAGAACTCAATGGAGTTGAATATAAAGGACAGCTTCTTTAAATCAAGTACTTCTCTGAGTAAAAACCAAATGATAAGAAAGACCACCAGAAATCCTCTAACAGAAATTTCAAGATATAAAAATAACAAAAATTTAATGCAACTCATGGAGCAAGACCCGAGAGAAGAGAAGAGAGAGGTTATTGAGGAAATGATAGAGAAAGCAGCCACAGTCATAAGAAAGACTACAAATAGAATCATAAGAGATTTGATTCTAGAAAAAAGTAATTTAAATATTATATATTCAACTGTTACATAAACTAATTATAATGTAGCTTGAAATTCAAAAAACTGAGCAAGAATCAGAGTGATTAAAGAATGAAGATATAATAAAAAAGAATAAAGATATTATGCAAGATTATCATGAATAAATGAGCAAAAAAATGGCGGATGAAATTTTCAGTTTTATAAAGGATATTGATGAGGTAAGAATACAAAGAATACAAAATTAAATAGAAGAGCAAACCTCGTTGTGAAAACTATTATTGGGAAACGAGAATCCAGATTTTGTCATGCTTTTAAAAGAAGGTTACTCAATAATACTTAGTATCTATGATACTATATAGGATACAAAGTGCTTAGATGAGGTATAGAAAATGTAATCCAGAATCGCTTTAGATAGAATCAAGTAGTCTATAAATGATGCCAAAAATAATAAGCAGTGGATATTTAAAGAAGGATAAAAAATTATGTAGTTCTTCTAAAATATTTTTGAATAGATGCAAAAACTCCAAAACGATCTTTAGATGCCAATAAAGAGCGGTCTTTGCTCTTCTAATGCTAAAAAGAACTAACTTTTAATATAACAAAAAATAGATTGTTTAGAATAATTATCCAACTTTGTAAACCTCTTGTTAAGCTTAGAGTCAAGAGTACAATTAGATAAAA
>ERZ724506.744-NODE-744-length-11324-cov-8.510072_pt1 | contig 11324 bp, 10 predicted proteins | sample MGYA00376039_ERZ724506 | MGnify/ENA primary metagenome ERZ724506 (study PRJEB28724, sample SAMN07190887) | wastewater metagenome | isolation source: effluent of sewage treatment plant in Hong Hong | place: USA: Christiansburg, Virginia | collected 2016-03-01 ... | reverse complement strand
TCAGTGGTGGTATATAATCTTTGAGAGATGATTCCTTAAGAAAATAAAACCCACCACTCGACTTTGTCGCAGCTTCAATATCAATATATATTTGTGCTTTTGAATTTACAATCGCACAAGCAAAAAGATTGTTGAGTGCAGCATTGTAGAGTTCGGTATTGGCGTCAAAATAATCAATCATCTTAGGTGAAGATATTGTAGGAACATTTCCACCAAATTCCTGAATCAAATTACGCACTGATTTGAGCGAATCCTCATCACCCATAGGGGCAAATTTGAAATCTCTCGTACTAAGAAATGTATCCGTAGCACCAGCAGACCAAGGGTTTGGAGCTCAACATGTCGATATAGGATCAGAAGTATTGAGATAGATATCGTATATCGCCTGATTTGTTGCGCTCACTTTAGTACTAGATTCAGCAAAAGCCTCAGAAGACCATCCAAGGCAAAGAAAAAGAGATATCAAGAACGGGGCAAAAATCTTTCTTGGCATTATCCGCCTATTCTATACGAAAGTTCTTTTTCGACAAATACTCGATCGCGTCCATATTTGAGACGAGAAAGTTCTGTGTAGATATGAGCATATTTTTTGTCTCCTTCTTCAAGATACGGATTGAGTGGAATAATCGAAAAAGACGGTGTTGGCTGACTATCGACGAGCGGGCGAATAACGGCTCGGAACTTATCCATATTCACAAGATCAAAGTCAGAGAAGCTGGGCTTCATAATCTCTGATATTGCCTCACCGTCATCACTACTAATACGGTATGACATAATCGTACCAACGTTACCAAATATTGCATCCTTGAGATTAAGATTCGACTTCGTGAGGGAATCAGACTTCTGGAGCTGTGCAATATACTGATGTGCTACATTGAGAGAAAGGCGGTACTTGCGGGCTTCTGAGAGAATAGACTCAATGGACTCTGTCACATAGTTCTGAAATTCATCAATGTAGAGAAAGAAGTCTCGGCGATCTTCTTTTGCTATCGATTGACGACGCATCGCTGCAATCTGCATCTTGGATACAAGAATAAGACCGAGAAGATTGGAGTTAAAATCACCGAGCAAACCTTTTGAGAGATTAATTAAGAGAATTTTTCCTGATTGCATCGTATCATACACATCAAATGAGCTGGTGGTCTGACCAATGATATTACGCATCATACGATTCGTAATAAATCCACCGAATTTCGCCTGAAAATATGGGATAATCTCTGCTTTCTCACGATCTCCCTGCTTTGAATAAACACCCTGCCACCACTGCTTTACTGCAGGATCTTTGACCGTCTGTCGTCGTGCCATCTGAAAATTATCATCCGTAAAGAGTCGCACAATATCCGTGATAGCACCACCCTCAGGATAGTCCATAAGCGTGATCGCACCATTGCGGAAATAATCCTGAATACGAGGCCCGAATATCTCAGCACCAAAAAGGCGAATCATGATGGAGAGAGCATCTTGCACCACCATTTGTTTATCATCTTCACCACTGTATTCCAACATATTCAGACCCATTGGACGTTCAAGATCAGCGGGATTGAAGTAGATTACATCCTCTGCGCGCTCCTTGGGAATAAATGGGAGTAGGTCATTCGCAAAATCTCCATGCGGATCCATCACAGCAAGACCTTCACCGGCACGGATATCCTGGCGAGCCATAGACTGCAATATCGATGTTTTACCCGTACCAGTCTGCCCTATAACATAGAAATGACGAAAACGGTCCTCTCTCTTGAGACGAATCTCTCGACGAGTTCCACGATATTCATTGTGCCCGAGGAGAATCCCCTCTTTTGGCATATCTGGTGGAGCACCAACAATCTTAAATCGTTGCCATTTGATCTCATGAACACGGTTGTACTTCGAATGAGGAAAGTGATAGAGAGAGGCAACCTCTTCAAGACTAAAAATCGATGGCGAGAGGAGACTACTCTGAGGAAATCGGAGTACAAACTTCTGAAAGAATGATCCTGATTCTATATATTTTGATGCTTTAAATCGATTATACCCAGGAGATGCAAATTGACCAAATGCAGCCTTGAGATGTTCAATCTCACTCAGAACCAGTGATCTATCATCACCAGTGACAAGAAGACGTATAACAACGGAATATCCAGACTTCTTTGCTTTCTCAGCAATATGTTCGACATCTGCATTTTTATGATCATCCTGAGGTGTTTCTTTGTCCTGGATCACACCTTCTGGTGACCAAAAAAGTGCGAAAAGATGGGAGAAAAATCATTGGTGATGTTTTCATTTTTTGGAGAGTTTTTTCTCATAACGCTGAGCATTGTCCTGCCAAGTATCAGGATAGGACTTCAACACAATCTGAACAACCGCTCTCTCATGTTCCGCAAGCTTTGCGAGACTCGAGAGGATCGGATTGATAGGGTCAGATTCAAGCTCTTTGTAGGATTTAATGGGGATAAAATACTTCTTATAGAGTTTGATATTTACACCAACTGCATGGGCACTCGATCAAAAAAGTTCTGGCTCTTCGATCTCTTCAAGAATAATATCACTATAGATAGCTGCAAGCTGCTTCTCTACAAATACACGATATTTTTTATGAACAGCTATGACAAAAGCAATTTCACCTTCTCGCGCGTGATATTCAAACGAGAGAAAATCACCACGAAAGAATTGAGAGATAAAGTTACTCTTCTCAAATTGCTTGAAACTTGTAAGAAATTGTTCCATCAAACTCACATGTTCTCGAAAATCTTTAATAGTATCGTTGCGTTCATCAGCATCACTATCTTTACGAGTCATAAGGACACGTATAAAAACAAGCTGTCTAGAATACCAAAGCTTCAGAAAGAATCTCAATAAAAAGAGGAAGAGAAGAAATCAAAGAACGAAAAATGCAATGAGTGGACTCATCAAAACCATATCCATAGGGAGAATTAATACTACTATACCTTATTTTTTAAAAAATTACGAAAAAATTGACCATATTTTGCAATAGTTGGCTTGACGATCATGTTTTGTAGTGATTGATGATTTTTAAAAACAAATCCCCACTACAAGAGTGGGGATTCTACGTTCGATAAGACAAAATAACCTCCTTTATTTTTGTGCAAGTTTCATAACATTTGGTATACATGGAACATCGAGCTGATACAGCTCATCCAGATTGTTCGGATTTGCAACTATCATAACACAACTATTCATTGTGGTGCTGTATTGGAACTTCATCACTCGTGCTTTCCCACAAGTCTGTACATCCACAACATCAAATGGAATAGGAGCATCAACCCCTTGGATCCGAATGCCTGTGCGCGTATCGACTGCGCACCATTTGTCCATTGTTCCTGCAAAGACTTCCATAGGAAGACAAGCGAGAATTCCTCCTATTACTAATACACCTATTTTCATGATCATTCTCCTGTATTTATTACTCTGAAAAAGGATTTTTCTATTATAGACAACAAAATTAAAAATCAACAAAATACAATCTGTGTATTCTCTTCAAAAGAGAAAAATGGATTCTTGCTTTTGAAATATGCTTTCATATACTCCCTTCGCTCCCATTCCGTTGGGAGTGGGGGTTTTATATCTATAACCCTTTCTAGCATGAAATTCTTTCGAGAATTTTGGCTCAAGATGTGGTGTTTCAGTATTGAGATACGGCTTGAGCACAAGCGAAGAATCAAACGTCGATGACGATAGTTCTAAGCAAAATAAAAGACCCGCTGTAACGGGTCTTTTATTTTGGGAGGTTTTATTCTTCCCCTTCACTAGCATGTGAAATCTCTTACGAGAACACATTCAGTATAGCAGATGATGAGGGAAATGCAAATATTTTGGATTCTTGCTTTTGAAATATGCTTTCATATACTCTCGTCGCTCCCATTCCGTTGGGAGTGGGAGATTTTTATCTCCTAAATTCTTGGTTCTATGAGGAATTTCCTCAGATATCTCTTCGCCCTTTGTGGGTGTGAGATTCATCGAGTGAATGGAAGAGCTCGAAAGATGCTTATCTGCGAGCTCCGATGAAAATAATAAAACCCCCGGCAAGGGGTTTTATTATTGGGGAGATTTTCCCTAAATTCTTGGTTGGTCTCTTACGAGATCGAAATAAGTATAGCAGATGGTGAGAGAAATGCAAATATTTTGAAATATCATCTATCAGAGCACATTCCTTGATGAACTGAAGACATATAAAAAGAAGAAGATCCTGAATCGAAGTTCAGGATGACGGATGGAATGAGAAAAACAGACAACAAAAAATTTCCACCCTCACGGGTGGAAATAATTTATTTTTTGAGATTTTTAAACTCCTCTGATGTAAGACCTACAAGTGAAATAATCTTTTTCTCAATACCAGGAGATATATCACGACCTGGATGTTTTGGTACAGGAAAGATAATTCCATCTTTTATAAAAATCACATGCGATCATTTTTGCCTGTCAATAACATAGCCAAGAAGTGCTAATCGCAGAGCGATCTCTCGATATTTATACGGCATATGCCTCTGAATCAATACTTGAACTCACCGAGACAATATTTTGCATTTTTCAAAGATAGAATTCCATCATTCCATCAAGTACAAGACGAAGCTCCATCCGAGCTTCTTCTGGGGTCATCCCAAAGGCAAACATATTTGGTTGGCCAACTACTTCAGCAATGTAACCATCAGCATCAGGATAGATAGTAATCTTCATAGAACAAATATTAGTAGACCTTCATAATAGTGAACAAAAAGTAAAAATCAACAAAATACAAACTCCGTATTCTCTTCAAAAGAGAAAAATGGATTCTTGCTTTTGAAATATGCTTTCATATACTCCCTTCGCTCCCATTCCGTTGGGAGTGGGAGTTATATTTGTATAACTTTCATGCGTATGAAATTCTGCAAAGAATTTTGGATCAAGATGTGGTGTCTCAGTATTGAGATACGGCTTGAGAACAAGCGAAGAATGAAGCGTCGATGACGATAGTTCTGAGCAAAATAAAAGACCCGTTACAGCGGGTCTTTTATTTTGGAAGTTATATTTTCCCCTCATGCGTATGAGGCCTCCGAAGAGGTCAATGCAAGTATAGCAGATGACACAGGAAATGCAAATATTTTGATTTAAGTTTTTGTAGATACAAACTCCCCCTAGCCCCCTCAACGAGGGGGAACAATTTCCATACATTCTATTCTTTCTTGTTCAATCCTAGACTTATTCAACTATGGAAACTTACTTGATTAGCAAACTTGACCCACCTCCGTGAGAATGACAAATTTATACTGTATTAGTTCCCCCTCGTTGAGGGGGCTAGGGGGAGTCCACAATCCAAACAACAAAAAACTCCCACCCGTGAGGGAAGGAGTAATTTGGAGTTAGAAGTCAGAAGACTAGTAACCAGAAGTACCAGAAACCTTGAATGAAGTAGAAGCTGGAAGACCAGTACCCTTATAGCTTGCAATAGAAGCAATTGGAGCACCAGTATACGCACCTTGAACCTTATCCTCGTATGATACATCATCAAGTGATACGTTGATAGTATTGTCACCAGATGAAAGACCAGTTCCGTCGCTATAGAAGTCAGCAAGGATAGTAACAGTTTGTCCTGCAGAGATTTCAAGAGTTGAAACACCATCAAGAGTAACTGCACCAATTGCTGAACCATTAACGTCAGCATCAGCCTCGAGACGCTCAGAAGCATTCGCTACACTACCCTTGTAGAGTTTTACACGAGTTGCATTTCCAGAGCTAAGAGAGAGAGACTTAACGAGAACTGTATCAGAACCATTGTTTGTAAGAGTGAAGTTTACTTGACCAGCAGCAGCGCTTCCACCAGTAGTAGCAGCAGCAACGAGCTTACCAGAAGTAATAAGATCAGCCTTAGAAGCAGTAGGAGCAGAGAGAACTACGTCACCAGCGAGAGATGTGTTATCGAGAGTTTGAGTTGAACCTTCAGCAACAACAGTATTGTCAGCAGCAGTATCAACATCAGCATCAGCAGTAGCAGCACCAGCACCGAGACCTACAACAATCTTGAGTCCTGAATCAGCAGCATCAGCAAGAGCTCCAACAGAAGCCTTAACAGTAAGGATCATATCAGTATTACGAGCAACAGTTGCGCCAGCAATAGAATTGAACTTAATAAATGCTACATCGTTATTAGGACCAGCAATTTCCTTAACAAGGACAGTACCGAGACCAAGAACCTTTCCTGTAGAATCAACGAGTTGGATTTCATTTACGAGACGAGCAACACGAGCAACACTTGAGTCAGTAACAACACCTTGTTGAGCAAGAGAAAGATAGAGCTCCTTGATAGAGAGATCATCATTTGTTGCACGAACACGGATCTTAGAAAGTTCTACAAGACCTGCATTAGCAAGAACGATATCAGCAGCATCATCAGAAGCGATAGCAATATCGAGCTTAGGATTTGCGATAGTGAGACCGTAACCAGCAACAGAACCATTTGAAACAGTAACAGAGTTACCATTTGTATCGCTTACGTTTGTAGCAGGAGTTGTACGAGCAACATTGAATTTCTCACCTTCAGCAAAGCGAGGAAGAGCAGTTGTCTTGAGCTCGATAGTTGCAGCCTTATTCTTTTCTACCTTAAATGTAGAAGAAGAGAAATCAAGAGCAACGGTTGCAGTATCAGGATCTACAACAGTAAAGCTTGTTGCATTCTTAGAAGCAATTTCAGTACCATTAATGTAGAGAGCTACCGTAAGATCCTTAAGTTTGTCGCGGTTAGCAGCAGACGTAATGTCAAGAGTAGCGAGGTATGACTCACCAGTTACCGTAATGTCAGAAACATTATTGTTATTGAGAGTATACTTGAGAAGAGTAAGATTCTTCGCACCACCTACTACGTTTGTAGCAGCTGGAGAATTGTTAGAAATTGATACAGTAGAAGATTTTACAGTATTCTTAATACCAGTAACACGTCCACTTGCATCAGTTACCTTACGATCTGAAGAAGTATAGCGAATATCGTTGAATGCAGTTGCAAGTGATACATCATTGAGTTGGAATATAGTTGCAGTTGCATCAGCACGAACATCAGCAGTAATAGTGAAGTCAGATACACCAGTATCTACAACAAATGTATTGTTGATAGTATAAGCTGGTTTATCAGCACCGCCACCTGTATTTGCTTCTTTGAAGCTAGCTCCATCAACACTGATAGATTGACCACCAACATTTACACGAACTTGTGAAAGCTTTGCAACAACAAGCTCATCAATATTGTTGAATGAGAGAGTAAGATCACGGAGCTTAGCACCTTCCTTAGCAGTGAGAGTACCACGAGCGAGAACAATATCGTTCTGACCAGCAGCAACATCTACGTTTGCAGTATTACCCTTATCAGTAAGAGAAAGGCTTCCTGCCTCAACAGTAATGTCATAAAGAGCATTTGTACCGAGAGTTGTAGCAACACGGTAACCAGAAGCTATTTCCTCAGCAATGAGGTTCTCACTTCGGCCATCGAATGTGAATTGGAGAGACTCAGAAGTCTTTTCAATTGCGAGAATATCACCCTTAACTTGGTAATTTCGAGATGAGTTTGTATAGGCAATAGTGTCATTCAACATGAATGTAATATTACGACCATCTACAACCATACTAGAAGAAACCTTCGCACCAGTAGTCTTAGAGTAGATTGCAAGATTTGCAAGGTACTTAGTATCGAGGTTACCTTCGTTGTAGAATGTAACATTCTTAAGGATAACATCACGGCTACCAGTCGTTTGCACTCGGAATTCACCAAGAACAACATCCTTTTCACCAGTCTTTACAGTCTTTGCAGTAGCAGCAACTGATTCAAATGTCGCTGTAACTGCAGAGTAATCTGTAGTAACGATAGTATTTGATACGAGAGGGAATGTAGCTGTAAGAGTAGATGCAGTAGATGAAACATCCTGAGCAGCTACAACAGCAAAGTTGTGTTGTGCACCAGATACACCAGGAGCTCGAAGCTTAACGATAAGATCGAGGGTTCCAGTTGTACCAGCCATAATCTTCCAAGCTGGAGTGAATGAAAGAGTGATAGTTTCATCAGAGTTTACAGAAGCTTGTGTAGTAACACGCTTACCGTTGTACTCGAACCAAACTGAATCAATTCCATCACGCTGACCAAGACCACCACGCTTCATCTTGAGAGACTTGAGAGTCACATCAGAAGATGCTGCAGCAAATGTATATTTACCAGCCTTGATAGTACCAAGCTTTGGAACATATTGCATTCCCATAGCGTCGTTGCTGATAGTGAGACCACCAGCAGTAACAACACCAGTTGATGTAGTTCCAGTAGAAGTAGTAGGAGGAGTAGTCGGAGTTGTAGGAGTTGTAGGAGTAGTAGGAGTTTCTACAGAATCCATAACAACAGACGCAACCTTAAATGCTTCACCACGAGTAGCGTTTGCATTAGGGCGGAAATATTGTCCATCCTTAAGTGCACCGATCTCAACACCAGCGTTGATATAACCAGCAAGATCACCAAGAGTAGCAATATCCATGAAACTTGCTGACATATCAGAAGGTTCAACTCCATTTGCAGCAAGAAGCATCTTAACCATTTCAGCACGAGTTACTTTGTCAGTAGGACGGAATGTGTCAGCGTTAGCATTAACAAACCCTTCTGCTGCCGCAGTTTCGATAGCTGAACAAAGATCACCGAGAGAAGGACCAACATCAGAGAATACATCTCCAACACAGTCGTACATCTCTACACCACTGAGCTTGACTGCAATTTTTGCAACCTCAGCACGAGTGATATTGTCACCAAGACGGTAGTTTGCTTCAGTCGTAGAGTTGATAACTCCATCCATAGCAAGCATATCCGCGTAAGCAAGGAACTCGCTTGCAGCACTAACAGATGCAGTAGCACCCATTGCAGATGCCGCAATAGCAAGAACACTCACTGTGGAAGTAACTTTTTTGAGAAGATTACCCATAAAATGAGAACAGAAAAAAAATAAAACACCTTTATCGAGAAGCTAGGCTTGTTGAAAAGCAAGTCCAAGAAGATAAAGTGCCGATTTGAACTTCGGCGAAGTTAAAGCTTTAACCTCTGTTTTGTTTTGTTACAAACAAAGCAAGAGGATACAGGCTTGGTATAATGTTGTTTTGGACTCCCCCTGCTCGTCTCTCGCTTTCCCCGACTCGTCCCAACTATGGGAACTCGCTGGACTGTTGAAGCATGCCCCTCAACGAGGGGGAGCAAGAAACAATGAATTTATTATTCCAACTGGAATTTTACCGTTCCCCCTCGTTGAGGGGGCTAGGGGGAGTCATCAAACAACTATACAAAACATATATCCTCTCGCTTCGCTGTATCAATAGAAACAGTGGGCAAAAGCAAAAGAAGTACAAAAAGTACCAAAAATCGAAATTTTCGTCGATGTTAAAGAACTAATTCTGTGGCTTCTTTTGCCTCAAAATGCCCAGCTATTATATCTAAAGCGCCTTATCGTCAAATAAATTGTGTGCGTCTTCACCTGAAGTTCACACATTGTCACCAGATTGGAGCCCTGTTTTGGCTAATAGATGCTCTTTCTCTGACTTAGTAAGTGGTCGGAGTTCTCATTCTTGCAGAGTACCAAGATTAATGTGCTCTATACGAATTCGCTTGAGTTTCTTGACTTGTTTGCCAAGTGTCTCAACCATGCGTCGAATTTGTCGATTTTTACCCTCCTTAAGGATGATGCGGAACTTTCCTGATGCGACGCGCTCAACAATACACGACCTCGTCACAACGTCTCCAAGATCGACACCTCGAGAGAGCTTGTCTATTTCGTCGTCGTCAATCGGACCGAATATCTCTACCAGATACTCTTTCTCATGTGAAAAACTCGGATGCATCAGCCTGTGAGCGATACGACCATCATTTGTCAGGAGGATAAGACCGGTTGTTTCTTTGTCCAATCGACCGATCGGAAATACTCGAGTCGGAAGATTAACGATATCCATAATACCTGTCTCACCACGAGAAACACAAGTAGAGACAATATCACGAGGCTTATTGAACGCGTAGTAGACATATGCAAGCTGCTCTTTGATGACCGCATCATCGAGCTCAACACGATCCACTTCTGGATCAATTACTTGTCCAATATGAGCCTTGACCCCATTGACGCTTATGCGACCAAGAGAGATGAGTTCTTCTGCATGTCTACGCGATGCTACTCACTGTTGGGAGAGATATTTTTGAAGTTTCATAATGAGAAAGGGTTGTAATACCATGAGTGCCTACGATGACAACTTCATGATGGAGAGAAATAGAATATTTTGAGTATACCAGTGAGCGTACGTGAAGAGCAAGTGCTATAATCTGCTGCCAGGTGGCTGTTCCGTCATTGATGAAGAAATTTGCATGGGACTGTGATATCGCCACTCCACCACAAGAGTATGATTTTGCTCAGACGCTCTCAAGGAGTGCCCCAGCATATTGTGGTGATGGATTCTTGAAGAATGAACCACAACTTCGTCAACCTGGTTGTTTGGTCTTACGATGAATCCTCGCATCGATGATCTCATGATCCGGTGGGGTGAGATCAAATATTGCAGATAGAATGAAGAGTTCTGGATGGGACTTAAGAAAAGAAGAACGATAGACGTATGCAAGCTCTTCGACACTATATTGGCGAACTTGTCATGTATAGATGTCGAGTATCTCGGCTGATTTGAGTATATCTGAGGTCTCCAGACCAAAACATCCAGCATTCCCAACAACAGCACCACCTACTGTTCCTGGAAGCCCAATCCATGGCATCAAGGTGGGGATACCACTGCGAGTCATTTCAATACTCCAAGAAGACACCATCTCACCAGAAACGAGAGAAAAACGATTATCACCAAGTGATTGCTTTCCTTTTGAATGATTGAGAATAATTAAACCTTCAAAACAATCCGTTGCAAAGAGTGTATTTGATCATCATCAAAGAAAAAAGACCGGTATATGATGCTTTGTAGTCCAGCGAAGAATATCAGGAAGTACCAGTATATCAGAGCGTGATGTAAACTCGAGAAAATATCGTGCTCGCGCCCGAGTACCAAATGAAGTCAGTTTCGTTATATCAACATATTCTTGCAGATAAACTCAACAGTCATTCAATTCAGAGAGTATTGAAGTCATAAATATTCCAAAAATCATCACCATAGTAATGAGAAGATGAAATCATCCAAGAAATTTGCATTTTTATTATCATTTGCTATACTTATTTCGATCTCGCAAGAGACCAACGTATGCTTAGGAAGAGAAATCTCCCAAATAATAAAACCCCCGGCTAGGGGTTTTATTATTTTCATCAGAGCTTGCGGATCAGCATCTTTCGAGCTCTTCCGTGTACTCGATGAATCTCACA
>ERZ724506.742-NODE-742-length-11327-cov-4.402324_pt1 | contig 11327 bp, 8 predicted proteins | sample MGYA00376039_ERZ724506 | MGnify/ENA primary metagenome ERZ724506 (study PRJEB28724, sample SAMN07190887) | wastewater metagenome | isolation source: effluent of sewage treatment plant in Hong Hong | place: USA: Christiansburg, Virginia | collected 2016-03-01 ... | reverse complement strand
TTGGACCAGGCTTATACGATAAAAAAACTTAAAACAAATCGATGAAAACATTCAATAAAAAAATCATTGAGGGATAAAAACAAAACAGTTAAGCATATCGAAAAACTATATTCAGTTTAAATAGTAAAAATCCTGGACCAGGATAATATATAGCCAGAGAAGGAATGACATTTGAGCTGCAAAAAGCTTTATTAAGAAAGCATAATTTTTCTCAATTTCCAAATGGAAACAGAGAGTTATTTTAAATAAAGAACCTTGAGGATCCTGGACCTGGTTCATATGACCCTATCCTACCTAAAGGAACTTTAAAAGGAAATATTGGATATAAAAGTATTGAAGTCATTAATTTGAAATAAGACGAATAAATTCAGACTCCATCCCCTCTTTAATATACATATAATAACTTCTCGATGTCCAATAAGATAGAGCAGTCAGCTCGAAGGTTAACCCTCACATAGAAGAAACCATTCAATGTTGGAACTGAAAGATTTGACCATTATTCGAACTCTGGAATAAAAAAATCTCTAAATCAGAGAACCCAGACATTCGATACAGACAATAACCAAAGCATTGAGGCAGAAACAACAAGAAATATAAATTTCGAGGGTCCAAAAAGAGTAAAGAAACTTATTATGACTTCAGTAAAAGTAAAAGTACCATTTGGGACCTCAACCAATAAGTTTCAAATGGATGAGTACAATGATATTGGACCAGGTTATTATAACTCAGGGTCTAACTGGGTCAAGCCAAGTTATAGCATAAAATCGAAGCTCAGCAAAAATTGAGCAAATAATTATTACTTTCAGATCTTTTTGTGTGTATTTATTGATATAAATTTTTATTATATTTTAATCACTTATTTAATCTTAACCTTTTAAATACATAACTCCCTAGCACAGCAGCAGTAATAACAATAGAAACAGCAGATAATAACATAACATTTTTCTTATGTTATTTCTGTTCTTTTAATTCTATAATCTTCTATTTTTTAAGTCCTTGATCTCTATATTATTGTATATAATTTACATATTCTGAATTACTTTATAAATTATCTCATTGAAAAATGCAGAATATAGTTTGAGCTAATATCGGATAGGGAAACTTGACAGATCTAATTTAGGAGGATTGTTAATGTTTAATACATTAACTCCTTCGTTATGTTAGACATTTCTATAGAGGGTAAAATTTGGGATTATTTCTTGTACGTTTATGCTATTTTCATAGTTATTATTTCCTTCAAATTCGATTACTAAATCAATTCTGAATTAATTATTATAAATACCTCTTCGAAAAGTATGTCTCACTCTTGGGATCATTTTTATAAAATTATTTTATATGTTCTTTGTTTATTTTGAATAATAAGAAAGTTTTTGAGATATTTTCGTTATTGAATAATAGAGATGTTCGTGAATATGTATAACATTCACCTTTTTATTAATTAACTTTTATCTCGATACCTTATCCGAATAGTGGGTCGATATAACTTTTATATTTTTAATTATTTATCACTAAAACAGAGAATACACGATTATCTTTAATTTTTTGAAAATCATTATAAGATTTTTTACTCTTTCTTCGATAAAAAGCTTATTAAATAGATTTCTAATACCCTAAATAGAGAAGATCTTCATAACATTTTTTATAATTTAGAAATGAGTAAAGATTCCATGTGGTTAAAAATTTTTATTAGTTCATATCATTGAGACTAGAAAATTATGGAAATTAAATTTAAGGACAAGATTAAAATATAGTTTATAAGACTCTTTTATTAACCCCTTCTATCATCCTCTATTAACTTTATTTCAAAATGAAATTCTTTCTACTCAAATGATATATTTTGATTAAAAAATTGATAACCTAAGAACTGAGCTAAACAGACTAACCTTCAGATTACTAAATAGAAAAATGATCAGTATTAATCCTAATCCTTAAATTATCATCATAATTAAAATGCCTCACTATACTCCAACATATTTGTATTTTAAGCATTTCTATAACTTTCTTTTGAAGGGCTATAAAACCATCTAATTATATGTATTAGTGTTGTTAGACTTACAGTTAGCGTAATATTATTTCTTTGATTGCTTTAATATCTTATAGATTTAGTTCACTTTGGAAAACTCTTTCTTGGAGTGAATTCATTTATGAATCATGGATACGTCCATCGAAATCTTAGTCTAATATTCTAAATATTCTTATTAAAGCTTTTCTAAAATCTTTAGTTATTTTTTTTTATTCTAAATTGTAGAGTGGTGAAAGTGGATACAGTACTGCTCTTTGAGCACAATTAAGAACTGATTTAACATTTCGATCATAGAAAGCTGAGCATTCAATTCCCATCTGAACATTTTTAAATCTTCTTATAACTTTCTTCAAGATGTCCTTAACTTTGATGTACTAAGTTTCATTTTGAAATTAAAGTTATTTCTTATCGATTTTATTTCCAACTAGAATAACTGGTATCTTTTTATCATTATCTATACTTTTGGATTGATATTATTTATTCGAGGTAGCCAATCTGTCTCTATGCCAGTAATTGTTTCCGGATCCGAGACATCATAAACCAGAAGAACGAGATCAGACGACCGAATATCAGCAGTGATGTCCATCTCCACAGATGTATCGATCAGTTCCGTAAACACTTCCTTCGAGTAAAGACACATCTCTGGTGGTAGTATAACTTTCTTCAATGTTTTTTCCACATTGGAGCTGACTTCCGAATATATGGTATGAATTAACGAGCTCTTGCCAACATTCTCTGCATACGATACAATGTACCATCCCCTAACACTAATAGCCTCATATTTTTACGATTCATTGACTCAAATCAAATATATTAATATCAAGAATTGAGCATGATTAAAATTTGTCGATATTAAAAAATTGTTATATATTAGTATTAACTAATAAGTCCTATAAATTTTCATACTAACATGGACTTCAATCAGCTCAAAGTTATCATAGGAAAACCAGCTCAAGAATGGACAAAGTAGGATGTTTCAAAATGGTTAAAATTTATTAATTTATAAGTTTATATAGATGAGTTTAGTAAATCATGAAAGTATTTAGATAAGAAATCTATAGATGGAAGTTGTTTGAAGCTCCTCGATACACAAGATCTAACCTAATAACTAGGAATCAAATCCAGAATTATCTGTAAGAAGATCCTCAATTGTTACAATCATCTTATTATTTAGGGCTCAGTTTTGGACTTTAATAATTTGATAAATTTCTTACCAGCGAATAAACTATCTCGATTGATTAGTCCGTAGAGTAGGTGGAATAACCTTACATTAAAACACAAATACATTCTGAAAATAATTCAAAATCATAAATAGAGATTGTATCATTAGGGATGAAAAAAACAAAGAGAAGAAAATCTGAGTGGTAGGTCCTCATCTTGAAGAGAGTTTAAGGTAAGTAAAATATCTACTATAAATTTAAATAAAAGAATTGTAGGATTGGTACTGATCCTAACTGCTAAGTTCTGGTACCTGGATAAAATGTAGATCCTTTTCATGCTCATATCCTATTTTGCAATAGTGGATATTTTTTACATAATTTATCATTGGATTCTGAGATATTTATCAAGGTTAACTCTCGTCTGTTAATCAGCAATGTAATTTATTAGATATATTGAGGAAATGGAATCGGAAATGGGATCAAATATATTCAAATTCTACATAGACTCATAGAAAAGAATAGAAATAAGAATAATTTAAGGGAAGAACTAAAACACAATCTATAAATTTCCAAGCGGACAAAATAAAATAATGATTGGTAGAAAATTAACTAACGATATAAGTTTTAGCCAAGATAACACTTTGAGTAATCTACATGCTAAGATAACTTTTTCTGATCATAATTGGTATATTGAAGATCTGGCAACTACAAATGGAACTTGGTTACAGTTGAATTCTTAGTTGAAGGTTTATACTGGTTTGATATTCAAGTTAGGGACAACAAATCATCAGTTTTAATGTTAATTAAGAGTAGTTAAGTAAGGGTAAGATCAAGAGGAAATTATCAGATATGAGTCTTTTGATACTCAAGTTTGTTCCATATGCGGATAGAATAACAAGAATATTCTTTTTATTCCTTGTAATCATTGCTCAGTATGTGAACTTTGTGTAAAGAACCTAAAATAGTGTACAATTTGTTCATAGAAGATATAGGACTATACAAAAATCTTTAAATCTTGAACAGAAAAATTTCGATATTTCCATATTTATTTAAGATAATAAATAAATATTTATCCTTTATTTTATTCTTTATTTCATTGTTAATTTGATTAATTAGATATTTATGTAAATAAATTCTTCTCAAATGACCTCATAAATTAAAATATAAAAATATACTAGATCTTTTAATTAATTATTATTTTTTTATGTCAGGCAGGGAATCTATCTCATACAGTAGACCTGAAGAAGACAGTTATCTTATTGATATATTCTAAAGTTATGAGCCTTATTTGTTAAATATTGACAGTATGGTTAATAATCTTAAGGATGATAGTTCTTTTAGTGATCGTTTTGATAAGATTTACCCTTAACCAGCAGCTTAAAGAGTTCAAAGAAATACTCAAAAGGATGAGAATTTAGAAGAGCCCAAGCAAACCCACAAAATCTACTAAAAGCGAAAAAAACCCAAAGAAACATAATATTCATTTTTGAAAGAATTTGATCCTTTTGTGAGTTTCCCCTTCAAGGTTAAAATCGAAAACTTTTGGCTATTCAAGCTTCAGAATGAAGGCAAATCAAATCCTCGACAAACTGAATACATCATTGATTGATAGATATTAACTAAATTCTATAATACTAATTACCCTCATAAATTAAAAAAAATATTTTTTTAATATCAATAAGAAATTAAAAGTCAATTTTGTTTTCTTTTATTACCACTCCTGCTTCGAATTTTTTAGTATTTTGTTAAAGCTTTCTGAGTTTTGAATAAGGCTTATGATATACGTTTTTTTAAAACTGTTACTTTATCTGATTCAATTATGGAGGATCTCTATTCACCCCAAGATGCCTTCTTTTGTTTGCTTTCTGATTTAGGTTTCTAGCCATCCTTAAAACTTGATGATCTCTTTTTTTTCTCTTTTTTCGCATCTCTTTCACTGTAGGAATCCTAAAAATGAAAGTCATTATCAAAATGCCAATGAGCATTTCCAATCTTCTCATTTGATCCAGTTTTTGCCATTGAATCTGAGTTATCAGAAGAATTCTTTCCAGACTCTGATTATTTTTTCTCTCTTTTTTTGATATCCTTCAAAAATATATCCTGATTAAGTTTTTTAATTTTCTCACTCAAATTACTCAATTTATTCTTCAAATTCAAATTAGAAAAGTTATTTTATTTCGATTAGAATAGTTTTTAGCATTTGTTAACATAGTGAATGACAAATTTTTCTCTTTAATTGGGATCAGATATATTAAGCATCTAAGAAGTGGGCTTAACAAACATCTTAAGTTTAAAATCAGAAGTAAAACCAAAATTTTATATATCAATATCAGGTTTAACTCCATTCATTACAATCTGCGTAATAAGCTCAAGTAGAACTGCTTTGTAAAGCTTATTTTTAATAAATTATTGGATCTCGTACGCAGGATAAAAAAATCGATAAGGAACATACTAATAAACTATTGTATAATTTTTGTGTAGATAAGATTAAGTAATCTTATTAATCTTGATAATGTTCTCGCTCTAAATCGACATAATTTTATTAATTCTTTGGTGATTGTTATTGATTTTGGAAAAAGGTACGATAATTTTGACTGTACTGTTGTATCGGTTGGATTTGGGGCCATTGAATGGATATCCAACCTCTTCCTACATTTAGATTTGATATTCAGGGATACTTTTTAGAACAGGAATCATTAAATATTATATATATTGACATTCTATTTTGTATTTTTTTTGCAATTATTGCATGATTATATATATTATTCGTCGAATATTCCATTTTTTATACTGATTCTCCAAATATTTTTGAATCTGAATAGTTCTTCTCCTATAAACTCACAAAGACATCAATAACCCATACAAAAGCCTTCAAATAATTTAAAAATAAAAAAAATAGATAATAAATAATAAAAAAAGATTCATGGTAAAACCTACCCTAAAATTACTAATCCTCACCCTATGTATTGCTAGCTTAGCCCATACATAAGATTCCATTGTAGTTATAACATCACAAAAGTACTACACAAATTAATCATAGATTTGATAAACCTGTGTTGGATGTAAATCGATTGACTGAACATAAATTGAATAATAACTAGGTAGTTAATTTTGTTGTTAATACTCATTCTCTTGATTAATCGGAAGTTAAGATTGTCAAGTAGGTGTTGAAGAGTGCTGGAGTTAAATAGGAAAATGTCAACTCTTTTATAATGAAAGCTGATTAACTAGAAAAATCAATTTCGCCTATCTTATCTGCTATCAAGGAAGTTGGAGTGCATTAGATTGCAGAATAACTTATTAGGAATCCCTAGGCTGTTGTGTACTTCACAAAAAAAGTTAGTAATGGAAGACTTTTGACACAAACTGGACAATAACCTACAGGCCCTAGCAATTTATTCATAAATATGACTCCTTTGACCCTTTCCGCTCTATTCGTAGGACTATTCCTCATAGTAATGCTCCTAATCTCAATCTCTTGCCTTTATGACATCAAAACCAATGACAGTTTTGCCAAAAACAATCTTTTAATAGGCAGAGAATCATGATTTTATTATTACAACCGAACTGTTGTCGATCTTGAAATCAAAATTACAGTTATGAAAAATATTAATTATCTTAATTTGAATCATTTAATATATATTAACTTAATGAGTACAGTTGCACCTTACCTTATATCTAATGAATAGTTGCAAAGTTATGTGACTCAGCTCGCAGAAACTGTTGCCAAAGAAGGTTCTCTACTAGCTGGTTTTACTACTTCTTTCCTTACTATTTTAGTATGCGAAGTTGGAGATAAAACATTTTTTTTAGCTATGATCATGGCAACTAGATATGCTTAGTTTATCGTTTTTCTAGGTTCATATGGAGCTTTATTTGTAATGACTATCCTCAGTACTGCATTTGGTAAGATTGCAACTGCATGGATTTCTCCATTTTTTACGAATATTGTTGTTACAATCTTGTTCTTTTATTTTGGCATTAAAATGTTACTAGATGCTCGAAATCATGAATAAGAGGAAGAAAATTAATAAATGAAATAAGTGTAACATGAACTTGAGGAGATGGAAAATAAATATATTTAAAGACATAGTGGTACTCGTCCTTTAGTTGAATAAAAATAGATAGAAACTTCTTCTCCAACTTCTCCATCAAAACAAAAAGAAAAAAAGAAAAAGATGGTCCTTCCAAACTCTCATATTCTGACTCAGGCCTTTGTAATGACGTTTTTGGCTGAATGGGGAGATAGATCGCAAATTGCAACAATTGCTTTAGCTGCTTCATTTAATCCCTATATGGTCACATTGGGAGCTTTACTTGGCCATTTGATATGTACGGGTGCTGCAGTCAAGCTAGGATACTGGATAAGTGGCAAAGTTACAGAGAAGCAGGTGTTGACCGTTGGCGGAATTGTATTTATTATCAGTGGTTTATGTACCCTATACTTAGCATTCGAAGACCAACCCGAATGACATGATCCAAAGCAGATATATTTAAGTAAAATTTTAGAAAAAGAAAATAAAAAATAAAATATTTATAAATAATCTCATTTTATTAAATATCAGTCTCTGAGAGGATATTAAATAGAAAATAAAATGTCTGAATAACCTAGCAATTATGATTAAAATCAAGAGACGATAGAGTTTGTACATATTGAGTAACCTAGTATAAAATAAAATTGATGGAGAAGTAGAGAGAGATCTCGGATTTTGCTGCCAAGATTAAAAAAATTTAGTTTAAGAATAACCGAGATATAAAGGAGTTAAAGAATGCCGAATAGAAAGCTAAAAATCAACTTAAATAATAAAAGCAAAAATATGATAAATTAGCGAAAACTGCATCGTAATCTAGTGAGCAAAATAATGTTCTACAGCATCGACTTACATAGCTAAAATAATAGAAAGATAAATAAATAGAATCAGTTAGAGCTCAATACAATCATCTTAAAACATAAGTGAGAGCCTATGAGAGAATATTACCTACCCATACATTCATGAATAAAATGGGAGCAAATTACGAACAATTGCCGACTTATTAATAAATATTCATGAATTGGAAAGATAAATCATAGAGATATGATGAGGTTGATGATAAATATAAGAAATTTAAGGCATAAGCTGAGTAGAAGATAGAAATGCAGCAAAAAGTTAATTAAACTACAAAGAAATAAAAGTTAGATATAGAGAAACAACTGAGGGATGATCTCACAAAGTTATTAGATCTAGAATCGCAGCTCACTACCGTTGGTATTTAGCGAGAAGAGCTCAGAGGCAAATTACAATAATTAGTAGAATAGTTGAGACAATGTTATGAAACTAATTAAGAGCTAACTAGATAGAATAAAAATTTATAAACCAAATTAGAAGAAGTTGTAAGAGTATACCATGCTGAAATTCAATTGAAATAGGAATAGATCCAAAAAATAACATAATAAGAATTTAAAAAGTATGAAGATGAGATGGAAAGAATTACAAAAACTTTCTAAATGAAGTAGAACTCCCATCTACAGCAACTAGCCTATTTCGAGGAAGAGGAGCATCGTTTAAATGATAAAATACAAAAAGATAAAGAAAGATATGAAGATAATTATAGAGAGATTTATGAAGAACTTGAGAAAATTAAAGGAGAGTTATAGTTATAAAAATAAGAAAATTGGAGAAGAAAAGAACAAAATTAAAAGATTCAAGGCCAATTAAGTTAAAAATAAAGTGAGTGTTTCTAATACTTACGAAAATTAGGGTAAAGCTAATTAAAAATCTAATAATTGCTAAGTTAAATAAAAACAGTTGAGGTAAGCCTAACAAGTAACAAAGAATAATCTAATTAAAAGTATGAAGGTTTACTAAGTGATAAAAAGATGTTGGAAGATAAAATGCAGGAGTGTTTCAATTAAATAAGCGAGTTGAGAGAAGATCTCGTGGCAAAGTAGAGTGAAATATTTATGCTACAAAGTTAAATTGAATAGTTGAAGAATAAACCAAGTGGATTTTCTAAGGGTAGGACGATATAAAGCTAATCTGAAGCAGTTAGAAGCCGATCTAATACCTTCTAAACATAAAAAAACAATCAAGAGTTAGTAATCCCAGTATAGAAAGTATAAGTAAAAAAAATATAAGATAGTCTGCGTGTTGAAAAATAATAAATAAGAGAAAGAAGAAAAACTTCTGCAATATTCTACAGCCAACAGCAGTTAGATGCAAAATTAAGTGAAGCCATCAAACAAAAATAAAGCGAATTTGAAAAAACCCTGGAATCTAGACTAACCTAGAAGAAAAAATCTATTTCATAATAGCTAAGTGAATAATTTAACAAATAAAAAAGCTCTATTTTAGCAAAAAGCAAAAAATAACTCAGTTAACTCAGCGATTCATTTAAACGAAAAGAATAGTCCCTCCAAAATTAAATGAAAAAGAAATAATAGGACCATCAAAATGAGTTAAAAAAGAAATAATAAGATTATCAAAACTAAATGAAGAAAAAATAATAATAACTACAATCAAAGTTAAAAAAATTAAACGAATAACTTGAACAATAAAAATAACAACTAAACGAAAATATAAATAAATTGACTAAAAAATATTAAATGCTAAAAACATAGAAATAGCAATTATAAGAAAATCTAATGTCTCACATAAATGAGAGTAAAAAAGATAAATAATCAATAAACTCATTGAAAAATCAAAATAGATAGCAAGATAAGACTATAAAATAAAATCAACGAAATATTTAAGTTTTGAATACTCAGTTGGAAACATTCAAAAAATATAAAGAAAAAGTATAAGCACGTGAAGCGAAATAGAAAGAACAGAAATAACTTTCCAATGAGGCAAATAGTAATAATTTAAAATAATTAATGTAGAGATATAATCAACAAATAAGTAAACTCAAATAAGAAAATGAATAAAAAATTCAGATTATCAATCAGAAAGAGGAGTAGGTGAACGCTTTGAGAAAATAATTGGAGGATAAATTGAAAGAGATGGAGATTATCAATGCTGACTTGGATGAGAAAAATAGAGATAATGATATGCTCCAAGATTTACTTGATCATGAGAGAAGAGATAGGACTCTCAGGACAGTGCCTTCATTAGCGTCTCTAAATGTATCCGAAAAAGACATCGAATAAGAAAATTTCAAGCAGTTCTATAATCAAGCAGGACAAAAATAAGGACAGATTATTTTATTATAGAGGTAAATCGCAGACCTAAAGCTGTAGATTGAAGAGTTGAAATAAAAGCACGAACAAAAATTAATCGATTTATAATAATAAATGAACGGATATATCCAATAAATAATCTAGATGAAACTAAAGGTAGCTAACTCGTAGATGAAAGCATCTTAAAAAACCCATTTGTATAACCAGTTGAAAAAAAAACTTAAAGTTGCTTGATTTTTGATATCTTGTACAAAATTGTCATAAATTTATCGTATTTCCGATTTACTTATTACTTATAGAAATAATTTTCTAAATTTTGTTATAATTATCAAAAATGCAAAACAATATCAAACATGACATGATCAAATATATGAAGGTAAAAGAATTTTAACATAGCCATCTGGTTCCTGTCAGACCTGTCAATCATAAACTCAATTAAGCAGAGATTGTATAATAACTTGCTAGACATGTAGAAGTTGTATCCATCAAACCCATTATGGATCTGAACTTTTGCAACCACAATAAAACTGGCACTGTGAGAGATGCCGCTATTTTCTACAAAATGGAGCCTCTGATATAGCATGTTAGTTTTGCCCTAATTTAAGAGGGATTATGAAACAATACTTATTTTAGAACCGGAAAATGTGGGTACTTATCTATCATATTATAGTTGCATCCTGAGTGTGCAGCTTGGGGATTCCCAATAATCTACTTTGCTACTAACAAAAAATAAGTAATAAAAAAAGAAAAGCCAAAAAGTTAGTCAACATATTTTTGGGTCCCTGATTACGAAGTAAATTAAAATCCATGTTAAGTTTGTAAAGAATTAACAGGGTACCGACTTAAATGCAAATATTATAGCTGTAGAAAGAGTTATCATGTGACATGTGCCCGACCAGTAGGAATTGTCAAGGATTTAGAGAGCATGAAGTAAATTTATCCGTTATTTATAATTGTAAATACATCAAGATATATCACTGTTTATAGT
>ERZ724506.741-NODE-741-length-11343-cov-3.877038_pt1 | contig 11343 bp, 4 predicted proteins | sample MGYA00376039_ERZ724506 | MGnify/ENA primary metagenome ERZ724506 (study PRJEB28724, sample SAMN07190887) | wastewater metagenome | isolation source: effluent of sewage treatment plant in Hong Hong | place: USA: Christiansburg, Virginia | collected 2016-03-01 ... | reverse complement strand
CAAAGAAATATTCAAGAATGGTCATGAGTTTGAGAGTGAAAGCACTAAAAGCTTCCTGAAGATCTATGGAACAAATGTATCGATAAAACAGCAGCAAAATTAATAGAGGTGAGATAAAATTTGATTTATTAGTCTTTTACTAATATTGTTATAATTTTTATAGTACAGATAAATATAAATTTCAAAAGTTCTTATTCTGATGAACAGCAGCAACACAAAACTCAAACCACTTGATCATAAAAAATCGCTTAATAACCAATTAAATAATTTACCGACAACTAATTCGAAAGTACCAGTGAAGAAGCCCCAAGCACAAAGCATAACATAAAAGAAAAAAGTAACAGATACACTCGGGTAAGGCAATCCTTCATTCCAAAAAGTAAAATACACTAGAACATCAAGTCGAACCACAACAAAGATAGAAGAATATGACTGTAAAGATTTTGATTTACCCGGACTCGAAGAAGATGACGCATATTTCGAGTTACAGTTATAAAAAAATAGTAAATCATAAAGTAATAGCCAAAAAAATCAAAAGATTGTGCCTAAAAATCAGGTGGTGTTACCAAAACTTGAAGGCGACATGAGCCTGAAGCAAATGAAAGATATTGAAAAGGAAATGGATATTTAAATGTCAAAGATGCTGGAGAGAGAAATGTCTTAAGATTTATGAATATTAATATGATATTTTAATATTTTCTTCTCATATCATGATTTATACTGTTTTATGAAATTAATCCAATCTAGATAAGCAAAATCTTATGCCCCATCAATGAACACTCCATTAGCTTTGAACATAGGAGTTCCCGAAACTCCATTAACAATTGTTGTATATCTGTAATGATCTTTTAACGATTTAAAGCTATCTGATCCAATTACAAGTTCTTTGCTCAACTCAACTGCGTCGACTTTCTAAATAATGAAATATTTACAAATTGTTTTGCTATTGTGGAGGAGAATTGTTATCGAAAGTCTTTCCCACTTACATTCAAAAAATTTTCTTCAAGGAAATCATCCTGATGACTAAACACATAGCTCATATAATCTTCAGCAGATGTTGTTCCTAATTTTTTCAAGATATAGAAAAATCCTTCATGAATCAATGTGGCATAAAAGTGGTAGGGTAAAGGACTAAAATTAAATGAAAGCTTAATTTTATTTTGTACTAGACTGATAGATTTTCGAACATTCGTCCAAGCCTCAAATGATGCTTTAGAATCAGGACCTAGTATAATGAGGAGTTTTACATTGAAAATCTAAGAAAAACTAGATATGAAGAGTGCCATATGGATCGCCAACTGTAAAACCATAATAATTTTTTTGGATTGTGACATCTTGCGATGAAAGAGCCAAACAGAGGAGAGTAAAATAAGTGAATAGTTTCACAATCATCAATATTATATTCCTACTTACTTACAATTAAATAAATCAACTCATTATCTGATATTTCGCGCATAATATAATTAAAGTAATCAGGAAGAATCTAGGAAAAGGAAACTCCAAAATTAAAGCCATTTCCGACTTGTTCGAATCTCAAGTTTACCTTTGTCTTGTTTCCAGAGCATTTTTAATATTCCATTTCCCTTTATTGATTCACACCAAAACTGACCTTCATTATTTCTTAAAGTTTGCAATTCAGGAATTATTTTCTTTGCCTATGCTCCATTACTAAATTATTTTATTGGATAAAATGATTTTGAGCCTTATTCCTAATTTGATTCTGATCCAGACTTTTCGATTTTAATGAACATTGCGGGTAATATAAATTTGTATTGTTTTAAGCCAACAGTAATTATAACATCAATTAGACTGTTAAAATCTGGCCTATTTCCTCTAAGAGTTACTTCAACAACTTATCTTCCTTGCTTCAATCCCTCGATTTATCTAATCTTTTCACTAACTATCACCTCATAATAATCTTGCTCATACTAGTAGTCAATTCTGACAGTCCTGTAATCTCGACTTTTGTTGTTAAAATACAAAATTACTCGAACCTCATCTGAATTTTAGGGCAATGATCTCTTAAACCCTATCTCTAAATCCCCATTTCGATATAAAATCCCCTTCTCTTTCAAAAAAGCTAATTTGCTTCTGACTAGGAGTTTATTATTTTAGTACCTCTTTGAATTGTTGAGGGTGTCCATATCTCCTTGGTCAGAATAGTATGATTTAGTGGCATCAAAAACGCTGTAGTTAACATTTCTTTATTTTTTATAATCTTGCTCAGAATATGTATCATACTAATACCCAAGCCTTTTCTCAATAATGTGATGTTTTGGGCTTGGTTCTTCCATATCTTCAATGTTGTCAATTTCGCTCTGGTCGTAACCTTCACTGTACATATTTCTTACGTTGATTTCATGAATATTATTTCTCCTCGTAAAAAAGTTATATGGACTGTAAAGGAAATCATCTTCTTCTTATTTCTAAGATGTTACTGAGCCACTATTATGAGATTTTAATTTGTAATTATCTCTGATAAGTTTACTGTTTTGTTATTACAGGTTTCGAATCTATGTTTTGTTTTTTTAGAATGTTGTTGTATATTCATAATTCTTTTCTAAGTTTTGCTGTCTATTTCTGAATTAATCTTTAAGTCTTTTATTTTAATTTATTAAGTTTTCAAGTTAACTCCCATCTTAGTGTCTTTTTTTCTTAAAGTTTTTTTCAGGCGTTGAGGGATTTTATAAGATCGATGCAAGCCCATTAGAATTTGACATCAGTTTAGAATTTTTGTCTCTAAAAAAGTTTTTTAGAGCAATTCTTTAGGGGGAAAAATCTGTTGGGATGTTATTTTTATTCTAATTTATGATCTAATTGGCTTTCTTCCTAAAAGTAGTTGAATTCATTTTAATTTGCGATCTTTATTTGATGAGTTCGAGTAGCTCTTTATATTTGTTAATATATCCAAATACCTCTTCACAATATTCGTATGACTAATTGGCAACCATCTTATTAACTTACTTTTCCGCGTAAGCTCGGGAAGATTCTATAAAAGCAGGTGTATTTATATTCATCTAATTCTCTTTTATTATATTGCATACGGTCTGATAACTGCTTCGAATTTTCTGAATATCTATTGACATATTGATTTGTATTTTAATTAATAAATATTTATTTAACTTTATATTGACTCATCTAAATCTACATTTTTTTATTCTCGGTAATATTTGATTGCCAATTTTATGAACTCTCCAGGTAATCAAAGCCAAGGGGCTAACAATCAGCAAGGGAATGGAAACTTAGAAATCAGGTAAGCTCGCATGTACAATGGCATGAAGGATGAAACTACAAATTTTATCTCTGGAATTTTTCTTAATTTTACTGAGGAATAAATGAACAACCATTAGTACATTGCTGAAAGTAAATTTTGCTTTAAGTAGCTATCAAGAAGCATATGGATAAGTTATACGGTCCTCCATGGCACTGCATCGTGGGCAAAGGATTTGGATCTGCAGTGACGTACAAGAATAAGAATTTTCTCTACCTCTATACGTTTAATAAGGCTGTAATGATTTTTAGACACTGATAACAATAAATAAAATACTTAATGAATATCATTCAATAATTAAAAACTATGCCAGAAGGAGGGTAATCTACAACTAACGGAGAGGAGTTCGGAAGTTTTGGCCCAAATTTTTACTTACTCCTGATGCTACTTTCACTTTCTGGTTTAATCTTCGAAGCTTTTGAAGTTGATAATTTTGAATTTTATTCGCTTATCACTGATAAACCTACAACATATTTTTTTGTTTTTATTTCCTAACTCTCTTCTATGAATTTGGAGGGAATAAATGTTGACCTTAAGTCTAGCTCATCATTTGCAAACTAGACAAGACTTTGAGGTTATTTACTAGTCTCACTAACAGAATTATTTATAGAAGAGTGGGCTAATATTTTTTAGAGTTTATCATGGTGTCGAATTTTGATATTTCTTATATTGATCTATATCGGGGATAGAATTTTTTTATTGAAACTACCACTGCTTGTAGAACCTTACTATTCAGATTCCCTGATAAAATGATTATCAAATGGTTAGGTTGAGTAGGAACGATGGTTAATAGATGATATTTCCCTCGATATTTCTTGATGTAGAAATTATGTTTATTTTCTTTTTTCATTTCCAATTTCTTTTTTTTTTACTATTTGACTAGGCCGTGTTTCTTCTTGACTGGCTCTCCCGAATTATTTCTCTACCTCTCCCTATTTCCCTGGAATTGATTTTGCTCCAGCTACACATCCTCCCATTATATGATCTGCTTAGTAAGCTTAATTAATTAATAATTTGTAAAGCCTATTTTTATCATCTAAACAATAAAAACGTAGAATTAATAATAATCTCTTTGGTTTTTAATTAAAAGTTAAGTTAAAAATTATTAGTTTTTCAATATCTTGTCATCTTCCATGATCATTTACTGCAGCACTTGCTTGGTTGAAAACTATTATTACTGTCGTTTAGTTTTATTGACTCTGGTTGGTTTTTCTGCTGGGATGCTACAGGGTTGACGTTTTGTTTTAAACCTCTTCTCTTATTAATAAGAATCTTGCAAATCTCTACAAATGAGGATTCGATATTCTATCCAGTCTTTGCACTCACCTCGAAATGCTTGTCCACGTGTTTAGTTTCCATTACACTCTCAATACTAAATAATTAAACTTCCCTTCTAGTCTTGGCATCGTCAAGTTTATTCCCAATGAGAAATACGCATGCGTCATTTTTATTATTATTTTGGGCCTAACTCAGCCAATATTCTTTCACACTCTAAGTAATTTCCTAAATACTTAAATACTGCGATACGAAGTGATGTCATAAACAATTATTATGGCATCCGAACTGTTATAATACGCGCTGACGATGGAACGGAAAGTCTCTTGGCCTATACTTTTCCAAAATGTACCTGCAGTATCCCAAATCTGAAGTTTCACATCCTAATTATTCACGCTAATCTTTCTGAACTTAAAGTCTACTCCGATTGTCGACAACAGACTTTAATGGAACTACTGGTCCACGAACCTAGCTAGGATTGATGATTTTCCTACCGAAGACTCACCCACCAAAACTAACTTAAATTAGTGAACTGGCTGTGAAATCATATTAAAAAAATATTATATTATTGGATTTATTTAAGACTCTTGTTTAATTAACACCATCAGAAATTTCTCCCTCTTTCCTCATAGTTTCTTCCTCTTTCTTCGTTCAATGGAATTCTTGTCGCAAACTGAGGAATATAATTCTCAATGTTATTCCCGATCTACTCGTTTTTGTACTTTCTGATAGCTTCGAAAGAGATATCGAACTATTTCTGTGTCCAGTACTTTGACTTTTAATCGTTTTTCAAATATTACTTGATATCGAATCCTCCATCTTTGTTGTAGGTCGAACTTCTGATCATTATTTGCCAGAAAACGCAAGCAGCCACTGTGGATCTTTTATTTCCTCCGATTAGTTAAGCGTTTCGAATATTCTCTGCCATTTCTAGCATCGCGTTTTGTTCCACTTGATTAATTTTCCTCTTTTTGCAGATCCTGCGGATAAACTGTTAAGGAGTTACGGCTGGAATATTCATGATTGATTTAAATCTAGTCTACATCTTCGCATGAATATCTCCCCATGCAGCTTTGGAAATCCCCATCTCATTAGCGATCCTCACGTCTTTAAATTACATTCTTTTATCGCAGCAAGCAAGCCATAAGCAATAAGCTCCCAGGTTATCATCAGAGACTTGAAGTTTGTTATGCGTTGTTTTTTATTCAGAATATTTTACTTTTAGTACTTGTATTAATTTGGATTATGCTCTCTATTGAAGATCATTGGATAACTTCATTGTGTGGATGAGATCCTTGATGACAGTCGAGCCCCTGTAAAAGTTTTTCTCATAGCGAGGAGATTATTTTTATCTATTCTGTGAATTTGAGTTTATTGAATTAAATCTGTTCTCTGTTCCCTTTTCCCCCTCGAACTGCCTGTTTTAATTTTCATAAGTGATGACATGGAACTCGATGAAAGGGCAACCTTTTGCTTCACATCTTTTCTGGCCGTCTTTAATAACGACAGACCTACTCTTGCATTCAGGACACTCCATTATAATTAATTATTAGTGTCTCTATTTATTTAAAAATTAGATTAGAGCGGATTATAAAATATCAGATTTATAAAAACTGAATAGTATGAGAAATATATTTGGCTAAATGTAAAATCGATAAATCAATAAAGTGAACAACATCTTTTGTTAGCCTTTTTTGCGTTCTTATAAAAATCTAGACTCATCTTACTCACGTCTTGACTCTTCTCCATTAGTTTATTCAAGTCCTAGTCTCTTTTAAGGAGTGCATCCATATTCTTGTGCACAATCTTCTCGACTTCGTCAAGCTCGTTCTTTAATTTTTCCAGTTTATCCACTTACTTTGGATCTTGGTATACTTTTATCCAATTTTCTAGTTTCTACCATTTCACACTTTCATCCTCTAATTTAAATGAGATGTACGCTTTAATTATGCGAATTTGGCCACTTCAAAATCTTTTGTGAACTCTAAGTGCATTTTTCTGAGAATTAAATTCGCTATTCTTTATGGGTACTGATCATCAGCAAGCACTGCATATGCAATTTTATTAGATGCCACATAAACATAGCATAAAGCTTGGGCATCTGGCAGATGAACAGCTACTCTTTCTCCGACCTTTGAGCGGCTACATGATGTAATATTTACTTGACAGAAGTCCTGGCACCAAAATTAACTGTTTCTTTCAAGAAGGGACGCTGATACCAACTAAAATAAGATTGCGGGTACCTGATGAATCCTAATTCGTATACTGAAGCGATGAATTGAGATTTTTATTCTTCCCATTTCAAGACGTGCATTGAAAGTATTCTCATTTTTGAAGTATCGTTTATTTATATTATAAACTAATGCCTGATTTCTATATAAATGTTATTTCTAGTCGAAAAGAAAGAATAAAAGATTATTTACACAATCAATTTTCCATATCAAAGTTTTTCTTGTTCTTCTTCTTGAAATCCAGGCTTCCATCATAGTCCACTGAGTATTTTTTCCTTATTTGCTTCGATATTTTGTATTCGCCTGTTTTCGTATCCACGACCATATACTACTATTTGAATGTGTACGTTTCTGGAATCATTTTGATGATTGTGTGCAGGGGCACTTCTAGATATGGGATCTTATTTAGCTATATGCCGAAAAAGTAAGCGTATATGCATCTGAGAACTGCTTGATGACCGAACAAGATTATTGGATCCTTTTGTCTCTCGATCCAATACACCAGAGGCTCTAAGCGCCCAATCACATCCATATACGATTATCCACTAGGATACCTGAAAGTCAGCTTATTTTCTTCTCTTTCCTTCGATAAATGTGGGTATTTTTATTTTATCTCTTCATATGTTAACTCCTCGCAAATGCCGGCATTCAGCTCATCTAACACCCTCAAAGAAATAGGTTTGATATTATTCAGCTCTAATAAAGATGCTGTTTGAATTGTTCTCTTTAAAGTACTTGTCAACACTACTGCTTTTTATTTATGTTTCATAATATTAGGATCAGCGAATATTTTTGGCAAAACTTTTGAATAGGCCCATCCGTCTTCAGATAGTTCAGGATTTCCCCCGATTCTTTGTTCGATGTTATAGGCTGATTAGCCGTGCCTGGATAAATAAATTTCTCTATTTGGAGATAGCGTTAAGTTGATTACATATGATCGTATTTTTTCAGGTAGGTACCCAACTATGTTGTGAGTTTCTACTCCTCTGCCTACATTAATGACTTTAACATAAGGAAAGTCTTCCTCTTTGGTCAATGTCATATAGGATTTCTCGTACCTGGAAATTCTTTGTTGAAAATCAGTTTAAGCCTCCTAACTGGTCATTTTGACATAATCAAGCCCATGGACTTTGACTTTTTTTATGTTATTGGCGATCACATCAGCATCATCACAGATTGATTCAATCCAAATGATTTGGTACTTCCCTTTTATTTTTTATTTAAATAATTCTGAGACTGATTTCCTACGAGATACAGTTGAATTAGTGCCATCCAAAATGGCAACAATATTCTCTGGCTTATTCAAATAGTCGATGAGATCATTGACAGCCAAACTGGCAATGTACTATCTAATTTCATGAAACTTATTGTTCTATGGGTCAAAGAACTGCGGGGTCAATTAGATTTCGTTATCTGTATAAGGGAGTTGTTACCGCTCATGTACTTCCTGCGATAGTTGCCGATGTTAAATACCTCAGCATTAAAGCCCAGCCAGTTTAAGTATCGGTAGATCTTCTTGCTAATATATGATTTGCCCCTCGCAGGCACTATATAGGAGAGACCACTTACGTCCAACCATGCCGATTATTATTTTCTACGGATCCGCCGTATATAAACTTTGCATTTTTGGTTATAAAAAATTTTATAATCTATGTTAGTAATATTGAACTTTCTTTTTCATCTGAATGATGCACAAAAATAAATATCAGAAATATTCGATTTTGCCATAAATCCTCGGATTCTAATTGGAAAAAATATCAAGTATTTATTACTTTCAATTTTGTTATAATTATATAATAATTATACACATGTTATCACAAGATTTAATACAATCCTACTTAGACAGTCAGCTTTCTTAATAGGAAGTATAAAAATGCCATCAAAAATTCTTAGAATCCATTCAGGTGATTAAGCAGAAAAACGACAGACTCGAAGCAATTCTGACGGGCTAGGACTTTCTGAATTAGTATGCACTATCCAGCGTATTCAGAAGAGAGAAATCGTAAATAAATTACCTGCTGGTATCTTTTACATTTAATTAAGAACTAACTGTAGTTATTTGAGAAAATACTGCCCAAAATATATAAATAATTAGCTGAGGCAATTTCTCCCTCTATATATCATAAGATCATCGTGAATAACATATCGAAGGAGATCAGAAGATTCAAGTAGCTCATCCCCATTTAGAATATTCTGTATGCCATATCTTATATAGAAACATTTACAACTCCAAAATCAGTCAATCCAAAATCATGCACTCCGCTATAATCGAGGAAGAGGAGCACTAAAAGGAAATATACAAATCAGCAGAAGAAATGAGAAGACCCAAAATTAGGATAGAAAGCAGCATCGATGACAGATCGCAGATACTCGTTTAGGAATAATCAGTAACGTAGAATAGTCAACGAAACAGTGCGGATGAGAAAACATTGATGGAATAAATACAGTTGTTGGGGAAATTATATTAGTTTGGAAAGTTTACATAATCCTAATGCTAAGATTAATAGAATGAAAAGAATGAATAAAAAAATAAACGAGTCAAATAAGCAAAGAAAAAATAAACGAAATAATCCACAAATTAATCAAGGAAAAACAATAGCATCAGAGAAACAATGGACAGCGCCTCTGTCCGTACTTCTATTTACCCTGATGAGAGGGAAAATCGTGATAGCGTAATTCAAGAAGAACCAGATATCAGCTGGAAATAAATAGGATTAAGATAGACGTTCAGAAAAATCAGTCAAAATAGAGTGGACTCGAGAACTCAAAAAATAATAAAGGCAGCATTATTTATTTTCTTTGTGATTCTCGCCTTCATCTTTCTGTGCTGTTATTTTGCGTTTAAGGTAATCGATTATTTACTCAGTTATTTAACTCTCTCACTGGCTCATTATGATACTTTATCTATTTTATAAATGTTAAATAATGAAATTTAAAATCAATGATAAATATTGGCCCATTCTATCTCAATATCTGACCGAGATCGAGCCACTTTGTGAAAAGCAATCATATTTATGGAATCAATAACATGAGTCCTAAACAGGAATCCTCGAGATACCTGAGAGAGCATAATCAATATTAAAGTACGAGCAACTGATAGGCGAAAAACTATTAAGTTCATTTAATAAATAAAGAATAAATAACAATGAGATATTAGTTGAGCAGTGGATGAAGTAGTATGGCAAAATATTTGAAGGTCTCGATGGAAATGATCTAATTTGTGAAAATTTGAATTATATGCTACTGTTAAATGATTACAATCAATTAAAAGAAAGAATTGCTAAGAAAAAAAACTTATTGAAGTCAAAGATCAGAGAAAATCAAGTAGAAGTAGAGAAGTTTCGATAATAAAGCCAGTACGAGGAGAAGAAAATAGAATTAAGTTTAGATAACCTGTCACATCGAGCAAAAATAGCAGCCAATAATCAGGAGGGCCATAACTAATAACTACTGAGGGTTAAAAGCCTAATAAAAAATGGGTTGTGGGGGTTGTCTGGTCAGCTTGAGTAGAAACTACACAGAATAGAATAATTGGAAGGATAAATTTATTCACTAAAGACTTAAAAGTGATAATATTATAACTATTTAAGAGCCAAAATTTGATATTATATTTAGTAATTAATTGATTTGAATGAAGCAGAAAGAAAAATAGAAAGATAAGTCAAAGAACAAGAAGAAAGAATAACAATAGGAGGAAGTCGCCAGCGAAGAACTGGAGACTGCTGCTTTTATTTAGATAGAAAAGTTACAGGATTGTGGTATTAATGCTGCTGACATTGCAAAACTTAAGGCGGCTGGCTTATGCACTGTGTCTTCGATTGTGATGGCTACGAAAAAATAACTCACTAATATTAAAGGTATTAACGAAGCGAAGATTGAAAAGATTATGGAGGCAGCGAAAAAGTTAGAGAACCATGGATTTATGACAGGAAATTAAATAGCTCAAAAGAGGAAGAGTGTGGTCAGAATTACGACTGGGTCTTCTGTTCTTGACTAGCTACTTGGTGGTGGAATCTAAACTATGGCCATAACTTAAGCATTTGGGGAATTTAGAACAGGAAAAACTCAATTGGCTCATACTCTTTGTGTGACTACTCAATTACCGAAATAAAAAGGAGGTGGAAATGGGAAAGTTATCTATATTGATACTTAAGGCACTTTTAGGCCATAAAGAATCATCAAAATTGCTGAGAGATATGGATTAGACGGAGAATAGACCCTTTAAAATATTAAGTATGCTCGGGGATACACAGTCGAACATTTAATTTCTTTGCTAAACTTCGCAGCTGCAATGATGATGGAAAGCCCTCACTCTCTTGTTATTATTGACTCCATTATGGCTTGCTTTAGAAATGATTATACAGGAAGAGGAGAGCTTTCATAGAGACAACAGACTCTTGGGAAAGTGTTAAGCAAAATAATGAAATTAGCTGAACAGTTTAATGTAGCTATCTATATGACTAATCAAGTTATGGCTGATCCAGGAAACACAATGGCTCATGTTGACCCAAAAAAACCAAAAGGAGGTCATGTCCTAGCCAATGCAAGCACAACAAAGCTTCATTT
>ERZ724506.740-NODE-740-length-11347-cov-5.885494_pt1 | contig 11347 bp, 3 predicted proteins | sample MGYA00376039_ERZ724506 | MGnify/ENA primary metagenome ERZ724506 (study PRJEB28724, sample SAMN07190887) | wastewater metagenome | isolation source: effluent of sewage treatment plant in Hong Hong | place: USA: Christiansburg, Virginia | collected 2016-03-01 ... | reverse complement strand
AAAAAATTAGTAAATGCTATAATTATGAAATTAAAGGAAACTATTTTTTATTTTTTAATATAGCTTAAGATCAAATGAGTAATTAACCATAGTAAATAAATAAAAATAATGATATATAAAAATTAATCGAATAAGAAAATTAACTTGATTAAGAACTTATTTAGATTTAGATAAAGCTTAACCAAATATAACAATAGGGTCTAGAAATATTATATACTAGGAATTATAATTAGGAAACGATCTTTAAAGCTAAATGATTATAGTAAAAGTATGATAATAAGATAGATAATTAAAAAATTAGAGAGCTGCTTAACTAAATTTTAAAATAAATAAAGAGTATCAATTTATTTAACATTAACTTTCTTAGCTAAGTCCTTTATTTTCTCAAACAGGTTTTCAACACGGCTTTCTAGTTGATATATTTTTTTATAAGTATAATTATTGTTCTGTTTTGATGAAAGAGTAGACTAATCATAAGACTCTCTTCTCACATTGAGTTACTAAAATATTAAATCATCATTCCATTCATCAGATTACCTGGTTGTGGATAGAAAAATTTATTTTTAAATCAATCTTTAATTTTTAAGCTTTTTATTCAAATGCAAATATCTTTAATGCAAGTTTTGAATTTATTTGTTATTTAAAATCTATTTATATTCTTTGAATTTTATCACAGCTTTATTACTCAAGACTTGGCTATTGGTGTAAAGCATATTATTTATACCATTAGTAAGCTCAAAATATTTACAATAAAATTTAAGATCTAAAATATTGCTTTGCTATTCTTATTATTTATTAGGGGTAATATAGAAACTGTGAATTTTTTTTTATATTATGCTGGAATAAGATTATTCAAGGTGTTCATTTTGGATAATATTTGCATCAACAAAATTCTAAATTAATTTTACTTTTCTTGAATTTTAAATGTTTTTCTGCTAAACTTATTTAATTATTTAATTATATATTAGAGGTTGTTTTTATCTTATTTAATAATCAAAATCAATTTTATTTAATACAAAACACTCAAGTTAGGAAAGAGCTCAAACATAATATTATCTATTTAAACTCTTTATTATTTCTTCCTCACCTACTATGCTACCCTCCATAACTATATTAAAACCTAATTGGTGGCTAATGTATTATAGGGAATATTTTTTATCATTTTTTTATTTATCAATTTTATAAAATACATCTTAAATAATTGCCTTTCCTTTAACTATAAAATAAATTCGATCGGATTTGTCGTTTTTTTGCCATAAATACTAGCCTTTTTAAAACTATACAACTTTAAGACTATTAAAAAGTTTTAATTAAAATTCAATGTTTTTATACTTGAAGAAATAAGATTTAAACAACTCTGGATACATTTAAGATAATAATGTAGCTTAGAAGTCTTAAGATAGACCGCTTAGTAGTTACTCCTTTTCATCAAGCCATTAAAACCCTAGTCTATGAGAAATTAGTTACAAATCTTTAACTATCTTATAAATTATATCCTATGATAATTAATTCTATTCATTAAACAAGTACAATTCTTTTATTTTCTTTTTTAGTAAAGACTCTCTATCATTAAATAACTAAAAGAAGTTTGTTATAATCATAATACTATAACTATAATAACCCACTCCTATAATAATCCATATAATTTAAAAAATTCATTCAAAATAATTTTATCCAACAATATCGCCAAAGCCAATAGTAGTTAGTGTTACCAAGCAAAAGTAAAATGAAGTTACATAAATATTAAAATTAGACTCATTTTAAAGATTATAGTGTAATATCCATCTTGATTCTCCCAAGAACTATAACTAGCCTATGCAAACAAAAACACAAGTAGCTACATGCAATACCATAATTATGATTGCAACAAACTTTGCAAAGTTAAAGATCTTTTAATTTGATTTAAGAAAATACTTCAAATATTAACTAATTTCGAATTTGTTTATTATATTGTATATTGAAAGAAGATCAATAAGTTTAAAAAGCTTTATTATCTTTATCAAGTTTAATAGGTTTAAAATTTTAAGTTGATTATTTGACTAGTAAATTAAAAAGCTATAGGGAATAGAAGAAAGTAAATCTGATAAACAGAATGTTTTGAAGTAAATAAAAGCTATCAATTTTCTATTGGTAATCAAAATATCCTCTTAATATATTGCAGTGTTAAAATTCATAAAAAAATCAACAATTAAATATATATCTATAATATTATCTACTATTCTGAATATATTATTTGTAATGTTAAAAGCAGTAAAATATATCATAAATGTGGAAATGTAAATTACGATTAAAACCTATAAATAAATCCATATCTTGTAAAATTAGGATTTTGGATTAATAATAAAATTATCGTAAAAAGTTGTTTATTTCTTGGTGATTTGTTTTTGCTCAATATAACCATATTATAATTAGCTTTATGAGTATAGTCTTTATATTGAATAAATTGATCTATAATAAGGATTGAAGGAAATTTCTGATGACCCAAAAAGTTTAAGTTTTTTTTGAATTTTAAGAATTCTACTTTAAAACAACAAAGCTATTCATATTATTCTTATTTTTCAATTTAATTATTTCTCTTTTTAAAACTCTTTAGAGTGGTTTTTTATTTAGATATCCATTACATTAAAAGTTTACATATTATAATTATTTGAATAATGATTTTAAATTATCGAAATAATATCTAGGACAAACAATTGTTCAAAACTTTGGATAAAATAATTAAAACTAAAAACGCTAAAGACCTAAAAGTTTAAAATTAAGATAATAAAATACTGTAATAAAAATAATGCTAATTTTGAAGTTTTTGAGAATAAATTTAATTTGAAACATAAAATATAATATTTTAGGAGTTATCAAGAAGGGAGATTGATCAGCAATAGAAATTAGATTAATAGGCTTAGGATTTTCTATTTTTATCAACAATAAGAAACTCTTAGGATAATTTGATAATTTAAAAGCTTCTTTAAAAATAGAAACAAAAACTAGATTAGATATAAGTAAAAGCAGAATAAACTAATAAAATTCATGACCAAAAAGAATAAGAATTAAATAAGAAAAAACAATGGCTTTATAATTTAAAAAACATAAATAAAAATACTTAATAATAAATATAACAAAGATAAGAGTATAAAATTTTTGTTGATTAAATTAGACATATATAATTATAGAGTCAATTTAATGACGACTTATCTATTGATTAATTTATAAAATCATTAATTGATAAAAATGAGGAAAGAACTTTATAATAAATTATTAATTCTAACAATATTTAAAACAAGCTAGTAATTCTATAAAAAGAGTCAAGAAACAATAAAGTTTAATAAAATATTTAAGTGTCTTAACTATAAATCACTTATTAAAAATTATGTGAATGAGAATTGAACTTAAAAACAATTAATTTATAAAATAAAAATCTTTTAAATGAAAGCTAATATATTCTTAGATTAAAAGAAGACTGTTTAAACAATATTAAATATATTTAAATTATTAAAAATATGTCAAATTAATAATAAACAAATATAAAGCTCTATGATTTCATTAATACTATATAATTTATTGATAATTTATAATAATCATACTAAAACATAATTGCTGATAACAAATTATTAAAAGATTATAGATGAATATATTTTGATAAAATTTCGATAAAAATAGAAAATATATAAAGAAATTAAAGAAGTAATAAAAATAAACATAGTTTTAAATTAAGATAATCAAATTATTGAACCTAATAAACAACAAATAATAATGCCATTAAAGTTAATATTTTATAAAGAGAAAGCGATCAAAAATATTTTAAATAAATTATAATGATAAAATTATTATACTCTCAATTAAATATGGAATAGCTAAGGTATTTAAAGTCTTATTGATCTATTGATCTTTAGGTTGCTTAGGATTCATTATAAAAAAATGAAATTTCTCAGCTATTTTTTAAAGAGTTTTAATTGTTCTCAGAAATAAATGATAATAAATAAAGCTAAAAAATCTCTCATATTATTTAGAAACACTCAATTATAAAATCATTAAATTAAATAAATAGTATAGAATAAATTGAAGAGTTATTTATTTTTCTATTGGCATTTTAAATAGATAATAAATACTAATAGTATTTTATAGAGGCTTTAGATAAAATTGGTACCGATTATTTAATGAGGATTATGGGAGAAAGTGAGGAAGAAATTATCTATTAATTAGCAGTATTTGAAATACTATACACAAAAGCTTAGTTGTAAAAAGAGGCCATAAACTTTTAATAAATTATTGAATAGCTTTTAAATACTTTTAAAAATCTAAAATTAAAATTAAATAATAACCAGACTATTATTTACCCAATTAACTGACTAGAAAACATTGTAAATTTTATTTTTATTTAATATGTTTAGCAAAAGCTAAAGTAAAAGAAGGATAAAACAATACAAAATTAAATATTCGAAATTTTAAATAAAATAAATTCGTTCTAGATTAATAGCAATTATGTATGATTTTATTTAATAGTTTTTATATTGAAGTTCTATGAGCAAATTATTATTATTAATAACCAGAGCTCACTATTAAAAGGTATAATATCTATTGTGTATGAATAACAGCAATTTAGCAACGATAATATTTAAATAGATATCTAACTCTATAAATGGTATATATAATATTAAGGTAGTTATCAGCCAATTTATTAAATAAATAACCTAGATGCAGATTTTTAATCATATTTGCAATAGAGACTTTAAGGTTTTATGATTATAAATATTAATGAATTATTTAGAACATAGAACGATAATTTCTAAAAATTATCTACTTAAATAGTATAGAAATTATTTATTTTCCATTTTCAAACAAAATATCAGATAAATCCTTTTCATTTAATTGTATATAATTATTTTTTTAATGATGACTATATCTAAAATGAATTCAGATATCTATAACTTTATCTTTATGATTTTTAATTATTTAGTATAATAATCGACTAATTGGACCTCAGTAAAAAGGTTGATAATTAAAACATAAAAAATTAGCTTTTAACAATAAAATTAAGCTTATGAACATATGGGAACAAATATGGCATTAAATTTCTATAGAATATTATTTAAAATTATTAAAGCAGCATTCAATTAATAAATACAGAAAGTTAAGAAGTAAAGAATTGCCTAAATTGTATAATAATAGATCAATTATTAATTATTAAAGATCAAATATACTTGCAAATTAGTAATGAGATTAAAATAGAGTTGATAAAATATATCTAATAAATATTAGAATAAATTGATGATTAGAAATATGTGTTTCAATAAACAATAAGATTATTTTTAAAAATATTTTTATAAAAAAACTAAATATAAAATACATCAAATAAATATTAACTCATCTAAATAAAATAATTTGATAATTTAATTTGTTTAGTCTTATTGCTTGGAGAATTTATTTGATAAAAGAAATTTATCGATGGAAAAATATGCTTAAAATAAATTAAGTATTTTAGTATTGAATATAATATTTATTATTTTCTAAAGTAAGATAAATAGAATAATATTTAAGATTGAAAAGCAAATTTTTAATAGTTTTATTTTTCTATATGAAAATTAAGACTAATTATTGGACATTGAGAAGTTTAAATTTAAATACTTATTAGACAATGATTAAATTATTGATTATGAATAGATTAAAGTTACTATAAATAAATATTTAAATAAAGTTATTTAAGAACATAACATTAAAGATCCCATTACAAGCATTTTAAAACTATAAAGTTCTTTAAGTTTAAAACAAAAGCAACTTACTATAAATTTTATCTCAAATGTTTTAAACATAGTAGAACTCTATAAAGGAAGATAAATAATAGTTGAGCTAGAAGAGATTCTAATAGGTTTAGGATTTTAAAACTAAAACTAAGTTCTTGAGTCTATTGGCAATAAATATGAAAATTCTTCAAACTTAATTGAAGAAAAAGAAAATCATAAATTCTTAAAATTATCCTCATACGAACTTAGCTATTTATAGAATAGTAAATTTGATGAGATAAAATTTATTATATATAACCTTCGACTACTTTAATAATTTTATAATATAATGAAATAGTTTTTTCAATCAGGATAAATTTAATAATAGAAACAACTTCCATCTGACAGGAATAGTTTGGCATATAGCGTTTACACTTGATAACAAAAATTATACATAACAAAAGAATGCTACTCTTCTAAAAGAGAATATTACTATAAAATAAAAAATAAAGGGAGAGAGGTTTTAAAATAAACAAAAAATATTTTTAATAAAAAAGATAAAAATTTATTGGGAATTTTTAGTGGTATAATAGGCATAACTAAATATTATTCAAAGTTAATTTTAGTACTGATTAAATAATCAGAGTAAATTAAATTTTTATTCAAAAACATTTCTGTATATCAGATTAAAGCTATCTCAGTTATTGATTTGACAAGTAATTAAGAACTAGAAGGTCTTGGTTTTATTTTTTCTTAAAAGTTAAATCTCAGATGTTATTTCTCTAACCAAATAAGTTTAGATTAAATTTTCTAAAAATTAGACAAATCAAAAATGGAAAAACCAGCTTTTAAATATAACTAATTATTTTAGCTTTCTAAAAAAAATTTAACAATGCAATAAGATCTGAGTACTATATATGTAGGGGAGGAGTAATACATGTAATTAAATAAGGATAATAATAATATTGATCTGCAAATACTTATTTCTAAATCTTTTTATAAATAAAACCATTAAATATTCCAAATATAAGATTTTAATATGTGATTATTGGACTTGATTAATAACCTAACAGGAGTTCAAATAGTAGTATCGCTTCAAAACAAAATACACTATATGAACTTTGATTTTTGTCTGTGTGATCAAATATTTAAAAATAAGAGCCAAAATCAAAGCAATTTAGAAGTTCATGATTTAATATTTAATTAAGAGGATTAAAAATATTTAGAGGGTCTATTTTCAAACATAGATTAATATTAAAAGGTAACGAGCTTCCTCAAAAATTAGATTGATATTGTCAATTGAATAAAAAAATCTACCTTTATATAACTATATGATTCAAAATATTTTGAAAACTTTAAATAAATTATGGTATTTTCTCAAAGTGTTTAGAATATTTTATGTTTAATTGCTCTATAGATTTTTTTGCTTTGCCAAGATTATGGTTTTTAAGAGAATATTTATCAAACTATTATAGTTTCAATAAAAAACAAGCTCTTGGGAAATTTTAAAACTAAATTATTATAACTTTCAAACCAACCGATAGACAATAGGGTTTAGTAAAACATAGAGTCTTTTGTTTAATCTTAAAATATAAATCCATTAAATAATAAATAGTATTAATACCAACTTGAATATTTTATGTTTACTAACGAAATGAGATTTTTAAAAAATAAAATGCCTAAAACGATTCAAGAAAAATAACAATTTAAATTTTTTCTTATGACATTTAATTGCTCTGGCAACACTCCTGATTAATTAACTGTAGAAAATAATGAATTTAGGCTCATTTCAGAAATAATTAATAATTAACCAGATCTAATTGTGCTGTCATTTTAAGAAATTATTGAAATGAAATCAAAAAATATTACTGATATAGTTTTAGAAAATAATTTTGTTAATCATTAATAATGGAAATAGTATATATAATAATAATTGTAAGACTATTAACTAGTGGGTTATTATAATTAGGTAGGACTTTTGACCCTTGTCTTAGTTAAGTAATTGGTTTATTAATGTAACTTAATTTTTATTCGGGATATTGAGTATTTGAGATTTGGATAATTAAATATAGCTAATAAAGGAGCCATAATACTTTAATGTGTTTTTAACTTTGAAACTTTTTATTTTGTGAACTGTCATCTTTCTAGTGGAGAGAATAATGTTGCAGCTGAAAAATGACTCACAAACCTTGAATAAATTCTTAATTCAAAATATTTAATAAAAAACAAATTTGCAACCTTTATTTCTGGTGATATGAATTTCTGATCATAATGTAAATTTGAAGATTATTGATAAAGATAAAATGAAGCATGATACGGGCCTATTAATTAGGTAAGAGAAAAGTAAAAATGTTTATTATAATTTGACGAGTATTATTTATTACATAAGGATAAAGTTGATTTATCTGAATAAGAAATTAAGTTTTAATACACTTACAAATACTAACCCAATAGTAATAACTATAACTATTAGAACAATACTCGAATACCTAGCTACACCGATAGGATATTGTATAATAATAGTTTTTAATTTTAAAACGCTAAATATTATTCGATATAGTAAGAGTTGAATTCAGATCATAAGCCTGTTATTTTATAAATTACTTTGGATATTCAGGTTTATAATCCATTAGAAATATTAAAAAATCTATTAAAAATTTAACTATAATTTATTAAATATATAATGTTTAAAAATGAAAATATATATTTTATAGACCAGGACTTTTTAATGAACAATTAAGGTATAAATTAACTTAATCTACTATAATATTTTAAACAACACCCTGCTTATTATTCTCAAGCAACTGTAAACGAAACTGAAGCAAATACAACTATATAGACTTAATATGAGACTCATTACGACGAGAGCAATTAGAATGGTTAAATCCAACAAATAATAATAGGAAAGGGAAACCCTTAAGTTAGTCAGGTGTTTTATGTAATAGAGAACCGAATTTATGAGGCAATAAATTTGAAAAATAATCTATAAAATAAACTCTCAAATCTCGCATTTGATTATAGTATTGCTATTGATCTCATCCAAGAACATTTAACAAAATAAAATTTAAGCCTAAGTTTATTTATAACTCCTCACTTTCTTGTTCCTCTGTTTAAACCTCTGTTGACTCCTCTTTGCTTTCTAATTCCTTTTCTGCATTATCATCCTCTTATAAGACTCTTTCGATATAATTAACAACGGAACTGGTGGTGACTAATTCTAATAATCATTCCTTGGGAATATATTCTGGTAATTTGTTTATTAAGAAGTATTTTCTTATTATCTCAGCGAAAAATAAAAGATTTTCTTATTCCTCATCTAGCTTTGCATTGTTATTAAATTATCTAAATAATGCTTTGACATCTTCTAAGGATTCTAAACTGTAGGTACTTAATAACATAATAGTGCATTCCTCTTAATCATAACCTTCTAATTTGGCGGGCTTGTTGATTTCTAAAAGCTTTTTTATAGGTTCAATATAATCATTAGGGTCATATATAAAGTCATCATTTTCGTTTATATTATCTTTTTCGGATTTCTAAAGATTTTCTTCTGAATATATTTATTGTTTATCCAGTGGAATTTCAACATTATTTAAAGTATCTTATAATTTATCGGAAATTCTAGATTTTACACCTTTATTTAAAATTAAAAATAAAAATATAAATGTGATACAATAATTCATTTGTTATATAAATTATAAAATTAATTAAAAAGAAATGATTTTTAATACATTAACTGGGTCTTTTTTTTGTACTTTATTTTCTCATCTATGAGCTTATTGCAAATTTCGGTTTTAAAAAGCAAATTATCAAAATGTCTGTAGTTCTAACAATGTTACTCAATTTAATCATATTCCTGTAGATAGTATAAACTACCTAAAAGTCTAATGAATGCTTTTTCATTTAGTTAATCCTATTCTAATATTTGAATGCATATTTTTGTTACTTGCTAATATTATTTTTTATACAAGTAACAATATGATTCATTTAATAAAACAGTATTATTGTATTAAATATATTACTGCCTGTTATCATCTATTAATTAAGTTTTTATTTTTTATAACAAATATTTGGCTTGTTAAATTATTTTTAGGGCTTTTTATATTTTTGATTATTTTAGTAAATCCCTTATTATAAGCACTTTTCTATCCATTATTTTCTCTTAATCATAATTTGTTAATTTACTTATAGTAAAGCTATGCTCCATTTATCTTATTATAACAATATAAACAAGTTCTTTTAGATCTAAACTTTATATCAGACTGAAATCTAATCCATATTTAATTATTTTTAGATCTTTAATAACGATTCTGGCTTGCTAATTTAACTACAAATATGTTAAAGCTTTATTTAAAGGTTTAGATACGCAGTAATCATTAATTTAAACTATAACTTGCTCTTTAGTAAATAGTAACTATTGAGATGAATATATTTTTAAGTCAATAACTATATCTTGATATAATTAAGGCTTTTATAATATTTAATCATTCTAATCAAATTATATTTATAAATAACAAAGCCCGTTTCTAAATAAATCTATTTATTTACCGCAACTATTAATTTATAAAAATAAGAAACTGAATTTATCTTTAAACTTTAATTTAAATTATAGAAAATCGACACTCTCTTAAGAAACTTTAATAATATCATTTATTTAAAACTCATTAAAAAAATTTACTTGAGCTTGATTAAACTCACTTGATGATTTAAAAATAAATAAATATATTTAGTTTTATCTCAGCAAATCAAATTATTATTCGAACTTATCTTAACTGAGTTCTAAAATATTAGAGAGATATCTTAAGCAAGTTTATCTATCTTCTGCTTTTTATTATTTTTATATTATTTACTTTGTATTAAAACATATTAAATTTAAATCATAGCTTATTTCAAATGCTCCCTCTATTCTTTAATCTCAATCATTTTTTAAAAACTAAACTTGGAAAAATTGATTATTTTAATACATATCAATACATGTTAAGAAATGATATAAATGTATTTTAATTCATACTTTGAAGGTGTTGTGTTATTTATTATTAATATTTAATTTCTTAAAATACAAATTGAACTCAGATATCTCATTTTTTCTCATTGATTATATGCATATTAAGAACCATTTTTTTAATCCTATATGTTCCATCCCTAATTAAATTTAAGAGATTTGTTTGTATTTTTAATATTATTAACCTAAATCATTTTCTAAAAGTTAGAAAATTATGAAGTCGCATGGAGCAGTTTTATTTATTGAGTCTGAACTAATTTGGATAATTTATTTCTCAACTCTAAATCAATCACTCTTAAAAATGCTAAAAGTTTGGTTTAATTAATCTTATGGTGGTTCGTCATCGGATTGAAATTTATAATTGTGATCATTTGCCGAGAAATCACTAAACTCATTGATTTTCATTATAATATTCTATTTATAAATTATTTTTATTAGTCTCTCTTATTATCTTTTTCTTTCTTAGACAAAACTTAAATTTTTCTCTTTTAAATTTCAATTTATTTATATTTAATTATAGTTCCGAATAATTATTTTATCAATATTTGCTTTATCTTTATGTTTTCATGTTTAAATATGTCCATTAAGAATTATATATTTACAAATTAGTAAATAATACATTTAAAAAACA
>ERZ724506.737-NODE-737-length-11359-cov-6.821568_pt1 | contig 11359 bp, 6 predicted proteins | sample MGYA00376039_ERZ724506 | MGnify/ENA primary metagenome ERZ724506 (study PRJEB28724, sample SAMN07190887) | wastewater metagenome | isolation source: effluent of sewage treatment plant in Hong Hong | place: USA: Christiansburg, Virginia | collected 2016-03-01 ... | reverse complement strand
CTCTTTATTTTTTTACTTTTTTAAATACTTATAATTTGTAACTAAGATTAGATTTTTTTTATTGACTTTCTATTTGGTAATTCTTCTTTTTTCATTTAAGCATTTTAGTACTTATTTAGTTTGTCCCTTAATTATAGTATATCTATATTTAGTTTAGAAATTTTATTCTAAGACTTTTATATATATTTTTAGAAAATAGAAAACTTATCATTCCATTAAGTCACCATATAAGCTTTTAATATTCATATTATCTTTGTATATTTAAGCTAGTATATTTTTCCATAATCCTTTATAGATTTCGTTTTTTAAGATTCATCTCATTTTTTTCAAGCGGCATCAATCTTACCTCCTAAATAAAGTTCTTTTATAGCCGTAAGATCTGGTTGTTCTAAATCTCAAATAAATTAATTTATTTTGTCTTTAATATAATTAATAAACTAAATTTTCTTTGGATTTCCTTTAGCTGAACTAGGAAGCATAAGACTTGAGTAAAATGTATTAGACATCTCTTATGATTACTTGCTTATTTCTCCATATATATTTAGAATAGGGTCAAGTTTTTCCTTAAAACTATCAAGTTCTTTTTTGCTTAATTCGGTTTGAAGTTCACTATATGTTTAAACTATATCTATTTGCTATTATTATATGTTAGTGGTTTTAATGTTGATTTCTAAAGCTTTTTTGTTCTAATATAAATTAGCAGCGTCGGAATATAGCTGATTAATTTGCTATAAAATGTCATCAATTTATTATGATTTTTTTGCAAACTTATTTCTCTTAAGCTCTTAAATTATTTATTAGTTATCATATAATGAGATGCTTATCTTTTTGAGTGCAAACTCTTTCAATGTAATATCCTATGGCTATTTTTATATCTTTTCAATTAGATCTTTAGTCTTATCTTTTAAAGAACCTTATTTTTCTAAGCTATTATTTTAAATAGCAAAACTCCAGAAAACTTATCAAATTTCTTGAATTGATTTTTGAAAATTCTATGTTGAAAATTTTTGATTTTATTAAGCATATTTATCTAAGTCTATTTCTTGATTGGGTTTTAATGCGCTTTAAAACTCAAATTTTAAAAACTATACTTGTTTGTGTGTAGCATTTAATAAGCTATATGACTATTAATGAAGCTATTTAAGTCTTTAAATTTCTGTATGAAAATAAAGCTTGCTTTATATTTAAGTATTTTTTATTTAATTTATTTGATCTTTAATCTTAAATAAATTTTTATTCCTAATTTTTCAACTTGATTACTAGGATTAGATTGTGGCCTAGGTATTCATTATAACTTTATTATATATTTTTGATTATCAAACAAAATTAAAATCCATAAAAAGTAAACTGTTTAGAAGTAATTTATAATGCATTCAATAAAATTAATGTAAAATATTTAACTAGTGGAGAAAGAGCTAGAGAGAATGCTGATTAGTTAAGATAATGTTGGCTAATCTAGCATTCTTGATAAAACCTTTGAGTTTTTCTATTTAGTTGTTTTAAGTCAAAACTCTGAGATTTATAAGACGATTTTTGGGGCAATAGAAACTTTTCAATAAAAACTACAAGGGAAATTGGACAAGCATAACTATAAATTGTTTTTATTTGTAAAGAGTTTTGTCAAGCTATATAAGTACTAAGAGAGATTGCAACTCAATCATGGAGTTGGTTAGAAATTATTAGATAGAATTTAGAATATTCAAAAGGAGATTTAATTGTAGCTTCTTGGTAGTAAAAGAGTCTAACTTGATTTTAGATTTTTTCAATAAAAAAGTATAGTAAATAACATTTAGTACTTTTAAGATATTTCTGGAGACTCTATGAGTAAGCTTAGAATCTCATTGTGCTATGTATAAAGCTAAATGGTTGCAATTGTCAAAAAAGAGAACTATAATATAGATGAGGATTTTCTTTCCAAGCTTAAATTTATTATGCATGAAATTCAAATCATTTTATAAGCAACATATAAAATAATTAGTTTGGCTATTCAATGCGGAATAGAGTGATTTTAAGAGATACTAATTAGTGAGCCTTTAGTCTATTAAATACTTTTAGAAATTCTTATCAATAAAAAATAAGAATTTAATATAAGGGCCGAGAATAAATAGCATTTTATTAACGTAATAGACAATATTAATATTAAAGATTTTATTTATATACCTTAATTATAATAGAATTTTTTCAATGACATTTAAAGATAAGACATTGACGACATCTTTATCAATAAAGTAATAACAACTTAACTTTTCATAATGTATTTATATAATAATTAGTTAAGAAAATATCTCATTATAAAAGAGAAGGGCTTTGAGCAATCAAACAAGAAAATATAAAACTATTTACTTCAAGCTTGATTAATAAAGAATGATTAATTCATAGAGACTAGAAATAATTTTTTATTCTTGAAAAAGTTTTTAGAAAATTTTGGAAACTATAATAACTTATTATATAGACGAGTATTAGGCATAGCTAAAGAAAGTTATTAGCCAGTTTCTGTAGTGATCGAGGAGCTTGACGAGGAAAACAATCCTGATTCTTAAAGAACATCTTTAATGAACTCAACAGAACTTTCAATGAAGAACAATCTTCTAAATAAAAAAGAAAAATTATTAGAAAATAGTTTAGATAATTCTTTATTATTAAATACTGCTAAAAAGCAAGCTTATTAACATCCATATTAGAATTAACATGACCATATATAAGAACAAAAAGAATTTCTTTCCAAAAGCCATAACTAATTGAACAATGACTATAATATTACTACAAGACCCTGATAAAATTCTCACTTGGATTTTAACTCTTTTTAAAAAATTCTAAATACTAAACAAAATTAAAACTCTTTTTTAAATCAATGAAAAATGATACAGTAAGAAAATAGTGTTTAGTATTCCTCAAGAGAATCAAATAATAGTTGACAAACTCTCAGCAATAATTATCAGAGACAAACACTAAGTAATTGAGAATGACAGACTGTATACAGAAACTACGGAAATTATTAATAATTTTTTTAGTGTAAGAATTTGTTAAATTTTTATATATAATGTCTGAGATAATTTTAACTCAAAAAATTGGTCTAATTCAAAGACATATTACTATCATTGAAGAAGAGCTTGATTTTCTAAGTGCTCAAAATACCATATTCTCACTCGAGAAAGAAAATGTTAATCTTTTCATATGAGGTTAAAATCTTTGTTAACAAGGAATGTTTTCTGTACTAAAGTATATCACTAATAAAATAGAATGCTCCTAAACAACTCTATAAAAATCTATTAATATGGAAACAGACTCTAAATTATTTAACTCACTATAACAAATATAGCTTGTAAAGGCAAGTGAGCATTTTTCTTAAGATAATTTATCGAAATCTGACTAGAAAATTCATTAAGCAAATTTAAGTTAAAATTCTAGTAAAAGTTTAATATTAGAATTTTACGAAAAAAATTTCAAAAATTAATTTAATCAATTAAATGAGAACTAGTAACTTGATTAGGCTTAACTTAATTCTTGATAAAAAAGAGGTCCATATAATAAAATTGCAATCGAGGTGAAGAAAAAAGCTGTGTAACTTAGTTCTAAGCTTAAGGACCCTATTGCTGCCTCATGAATATATAATATCCCTTTAAAGAGCCTCAAATGATGGATCTGAATTGGCTACTAAAGAAAAAAGGGGGGAAGAAAAACCCAAGACCCCGAAATGGAGGAGGATTTGCTCGAATGGATTTAAAAGTTCTAAACCTTAAACAACAAAGTACCAGACAAAAAATTAATTAAAAAAATGGCAGTGCAATTTTCAAACTTTCCTAATAAATTTAAAGCCTCAAAAGGTTGGTATGAGAAATTCATTTAAAGACTTAAAAATAAGCATGTTAATATTTAATAATAGTAGATTTAAGAGGAGCCTTTTATTATTCAAAATGAAGCTCTATTGATTTATAAAGCCTTGCAAAACAACTCTAAACTGGACCAAAATACTAGCTCTTAAAATAACTAATTAGTATATAATTTATTAATTCTCCATTTGAGAGAGAATGGCATTGCTTTATAGTACGTTGATGGCCAAAGAAGGTAGGACCATAACTATGAAGCCTGTTGAAATAACACCTGATGAGGATTTGATTAACTTCCACGCTCAGCTGAAGAGTTCTAGTAGAAATAATCTTAGCTTTTGCCAGAATGAAATGCTCTTATCTTGTTATATTGATTTTTAATATGGTCATGTATAAGGTCTTCTAATCATGATTATATTTATTCATAATTAAAGATTTATTTTTTATTAAATTTTGATTATTTTAGATTTTATTTTTTTATGATCTCAAGTAAATGACCAAATAAGAGTAATTAAAAAAATTGAATAATAAATAATCAATATATTATTTGATATGATTTAGGTTGAACAGCATTTTGGATCCAAAAGGAATAAAAGCTACATTTTTTGCTTTTTATAAACTCTACATTATTTCTTAAGATGCTTATATTTTTCTTAATTCCAATAATCCTTCTCCATGTTCCTAAACAGCTTTAGCTATCATTTCAGCTGCGACAGAATCTCCTTCTGCTTCTGTAATTTTTGCTAGTTTTTTCTGCTCTTTTTAAAGAACTTTATACTTATACATTTCAGCTTCTTATTGAGCAACTTATTTTTTCTCAATGGAGTCCATGAACTCACTTCCAAACTAAAGCTCATATATACTTACATCATCTAGCTCTAGATTAAAAACCTTTGCTCAATTAATCAATTCTTTTTTGATCTCAACAGAAACATTTTCTCTATTTTTGAGCAAAGACTCTGCATCGTATTTTGCTATTACAGCTTTTGAAACCTCATTTGTAAGAGCTGGGAGCACTTTCTTCATATAGTCTTTGTTCAAGTCAAGGTGTATTTGTGGAAGGCTTTTTTCAACTGGCTTATAAAATAGTCTTATTTTTAGTAAGACTTTTTGAAGGTCTTTAGTTCCAGTCTCAGTTAGATGATCATAAGGTTATATTCTTATATCATATCTTATGATCTCTTGCAAAAATGGAATATAAAAATGATAGCCTGGAGTGTATACTTTGTTTTGAATTCCTCCTCCAATTTTTGAGAATACAATGGCATTTTCTCCTGGCTCAACAGAGTATATGCATTTACAAATAAGGCTTGCACCTGTTAAAAAAGTGCCAATTTTCACTAAAGATCTAGATACTTAATTGAGGTTCATTATTAAATTTGAATAAATTAATTATTATTAGAAATAAATATTAAGAATTTCTAAGGATTTTGTTAAGACAAAAGCAATTAGTTTTAAAAAATAATAAATGTTGAAAATTGAGAAACCAGTTTAAGCTTATATATTTCTTTGAAATGAAAGCTAATGAACAACATTTCAAGATAAAAGTAGAATAAATTATAATTATTTGTAATTTTCTATTTTAAGTTAACTAAATTATTAATGAAAGTAGTAAATAACTTTAGAAATCTAATATCTTAGTTAATTTAAATTATTTTCTTTTTCAATTTTCGCCGATAATTAAATCTTTATCTTAAGCTTAAATCGATTTTTTCTTATACAACATAAAAAAATAAAATTATAATCCGAACAAATAATACTTAATAAAATCAACCAAAATATAAAAAACTGTTAAAAAGATTTTATTATATATGTTGTATTTAATAAAGATATTTTAATGAGTATTAATTATATTATATTTCCGAGTTAAACCTAAAATTTAAATAAAATTCAAATGGATTAAATATAAAAAAAATAGAGAAATTAAAATTTAAAATATTAATAAATGTTTTTTTTTATTCAAATAAAAGTCTTTATCTTATTTTTCCTATAAAAACAGTTTCGAAACTCAAAAAAGGATTATTTGAATCCTTAAGACTAATAAAGAAGAATTATTCGTAAAGTATAACTGAATTTTTTTAACAATGAGTAATTAATAAAACTAATTTTGGATTTTTAGAATGAGTTACAATCTGAAACAATTCAAAAATACCAAAATTCAAATAATGATTAATATAATTTTTAATCTTCTAAAAAAAGTCTAAATAAGCTTAGTGGTAAAAAACTTGAAGTAAATAGAAATAATCTCTAATTGGACTCAGATACAGCTTAGTCACAAGTTTCCTCTCTAGATTAAAAATTTATTGGCTTTAAAGATATTATACAATACGATAATTTAAACCCATTATATAAAACGATTTTTGATGATTTGAATATTTAAATCTAAGAATTAATTAGTCTATTAAAATTTTAATGAAACGGGAATGTTTCTCAAGAATCTAAAAATCAATAAGCTAGCAATATAGTAAAACAAGCTTTCAGCTTATCAACGATTGCATCAGGCTTATTAATCTCTCTCTAAAATTATCAGATTCCTTAAGAGTATAATTCGCAAATTTTGATTGGTTAGTTAAAATAGATTTACACTTTATAGCGACTTTATGAAATTATCTTTATAATACTTGGCTTATTAGATAAACTTAGTGCAGAGAGTTTATAAATAAATTAAGATTCAGAATTAATTTTATAACTCTAACAAGAGTATTTGCAACTATCTGAAATGAATTAAATTTAAGATTTATTTTTGTTAAACGAGATATCAAATAATTCCTAAACTAAAACTATTTTCATTTAATGATAAGTTGGTTTAATAGATTTGTTCGATAAAATTATTGAAATATAAATTGTTAATTTGTTATAGAAAGAAATCGTTGAAAAATAATAAGGCTTATTCATACTAAATTTCATTAAGAGTTGCAATTTGTTTCCTTAAGAATGTTATCAGATAAAAACAATTCAAAAAAAAGATTATATAGATTAATATGAATAGAGATTTAAATAAAATGATAATAAATAAAGCTAATATACAAATAATTGGTATTAATTCTTAAACAAAAGCTTATTATATATTTTATTAGAAAAAAAAAGTTTTGCTGAATTTCTTTAAAATTTCAAAACTCCAATAAATAGTTTATCTTTGAACCATGTTTAATTTGGATGACTCGTATTATTTTTAAATCTTGACAAAGAAACTTATATTACTTTAAATTAATATAGCAATTAAGAGGAGGTTTTTGTATTTGGAAACTTCTATGATGTTATTAAGGAAAATATAAATTAATTGTTAGAATATTTTTGTTTTATTAAAGTCAAAATTTATATTCTCAATTCTTTAACTATTTTCGATATTACTAACTATAAAAAGAATACTACATAAACAGTTAAAGCCTGGCATATAAGCCCTTTAAAAAAATAAAATCCAATGGACTTGATAATAGAAGAGATGTTATTGAATTAGATTTAATTTCTTTATATTTAAAAATATTTTACTTAAAATAAAAATAATTTGGAAAATAAAACCTAACTTATAATTGAAAATTAATTTTATAATTTAGATATAAAAGAACAAAAAAATACAAATAACTATTATGCTAGTAATACCGATAATATTGAAAATAATTTTAATTAATAGGAAATTGATTCGATGGAGAATCTAGCAAAACTTTTTAGTTTCAACAACTCAAATAAAGCAAGTATAAATAATGATATATATTTGATTGGATCTTAAAAAACAATGCACTCAAAAGGATTATGGGGTTTTAATAGATGTTACTTGAATATTTTATATTCTGAATATTTATAATAACATAAATATGGAGAAGAAGTTGTTTATGATAACTTATTTAAATTTTCTGTAAAGGATAAGTATATAATTGATAATAATTTATTTTAAGATGAGACTTACTTGGCTTATATCAAAAATTTATTCAGTGAGGTAAAAATCAACTAAATAGAAGAGTTGAATTTGAAAAAAAGTATAATTTATTAACTTACACATTATCAAGAATCTATTAATAATTCTAATTGGCATGATTAATCGTGAATTAATAGTTCTAGAAATAAAATTTAATACTCAGGCTAAAATGATAAATAATAAAATAAATCAAATTGTTCTTTAAATATATCTGCTATATCTCATGGCTCTTATGAATAAGATAAAAGTTAAAATAGTTTTCATTTATTATCAAACCAAATAGGTTAAAATTCTTCATAAGAAATTTTGTTTTCATATAAACCTGATTAAGTTAACCAATAGTAACAAATTCAAAATTTATAATAATTTTTAAATATTTAAATTTATAAATATGAAATTTAAATTTTTTAATATTTTATGGCTTTTTTATTAACTTTTTTAATAATCCAAAGTAAATCAAATAAGAGTATTTCCTCCTCTTTTTGAGGATGCAGCTTAAGACTTTATTAACCAATAAAAATAATATGTATAAAATATTAACAAATCGTTTTTTTAGTTTTAATTTACTTACAAAAACGAATCATAATAAAACTTTGAATAAATAATTACAAAATTTATAAGAATATACCACAAAAGTGCCAATAAATTACAATTGATAAATAATTAAAAAGTAAATTACAATGAAATAAATAGCTCTAAATATAAGACAACTAATTTAATGATTTATCAACTCTAAAAAAACACAAATAAATAACCAATATTTTCGAAAAAAATAGATGATAAAATAGATCAATTAAAAAACAAAGCAGAAGATGTATATGAGCATATTCTTAAGAGATTTGGTTTAGATTAATAAAGACTACTTTAAATAGAAAAAGATAAAAAATTATTGCTTGGTGTTTTTTCATTAAAAAAGAATTACCAAATTAACTACAATGAAAATGATAAGTTATGGAATTTAATTCTTGTGTATAGCTTTACGTAATATTTAAACAAATACATAATCAGTTTAGATAAATTACCCCATAACAATATATACACTAATATTTATTTAAATAAATTCCTACTAAAAAAACTTCCTTTATCCTATGAAACAAATGAGGATTTAAAATATTTAAATGAGTTGTCTGAAAAAATAAAAAGGGATAACTTTATTAATAATAATATATTTCTTTTGGAGCATATTAATTTATATAAAGAAACATTGCATGAGTTTGTAAAACTGAATCTTTTGTTTGATAACTTAAGACTCACAAAATAATAGAAATTAAGCGTTTTGGATATATTTAAACATTATAATAAATTTATTGAGTAATTTGAAAAAGTTGCTGAAAAACTTTTTAATTTTAAATATTTGCTAACAAAAATTGACAATAACTTTTTATACTTAAACAAAATTTCGCATTTATTTTCTTACTTTGCTATTAACTCTCTTTATATAGAAAGTATTCTACATAAATATTTAAGCATGATAAAGATTGATGAGAATTAAGGCGTAAATATTGAATATGTAAAAGATGAATAGTCTGAAATTGACTAAAATTATGAGAAAATCAAAATCTTAATATAATTTAATAAAGTCAAAGAAATTATTGAATTTTAAGAAAATAAAACCGATGCTTTATCTTGTAAAAAAGAAGGAAAATATATTGAGATTAAAAATATAATAAAATGATCTTTAAGATAATAATATGAAAATCTTAATATAACTTTAATGAATATGAGAGCAACAGTTGAAGAAAATTAAAATTTAGTTCTAGAGTTTTTAATTCAATTTAAAAACAGCTATCCAGAATATTTCTATAATGGAGAATATGTTGATTAGGATAAATACAATATGCTTTAAATGTAAATATTTTATTAGAAATTATTAGGAGAGTAAGTTTCATTTGATGTTATAGTAAATGAGAATATATTTACGGATTTATTCTTGTAAAAAACCCTCATTGGGAAAATCTTGTATAAATTAATGTTTAGTAGAGAATTGTCTAAGATTGCTGAGGAATAAAATAAAGACTATAGTAAATATATGAGGAATGTAATTAGCTAAATGATTCATGATTTCATCATAAAACACAAACTCGATTATAATACTATATTTAAAAATTAGTACTTGATAAACTATTTAGAAGCTTGTTATTTAGAGCTTGAGGATGAAGATATGAATAAAATAGAAGAAAAAGCTTTTTCATGTAAATTTTATTTATTACTATTTTAATCAAAAATATTTACTTAATAACTAATTGATGTAAATCTATAATCAGGATTATCAGAACAAAATAACTCAGACTAGACTTATAATATTTCCAAAGATATTAAATTTTAGTTTGATTTCAATGCTTTTAATTAAGAAGAAGTTATTTAATTAAAATCACTTTAGGACTATAATGATTTTTTAGGAGAAAATAATTAATTTTTTAGTATTTTTTATTTAGGAGAGGTATTTAAGACTGGAGAAATTTTTTAAAGATAATTTAATTAGCAAGTCAAAATAAAGATAGATACTTATCAAGTTATAAAAGATCATTTAAATATTCAATAATTATAAAACGAATATTTGTCAATATTCGTTTAAAAAATTTAAGAAGGAATATTAAATAACTAAAATTTTGATTAAAATAACTCTTAAGAGATAAGCTATATGAATTTAAATGATAAAGAAAGAAGCTCAAGCCTTACCAAATCATCTACGATGAAAAAAAATAGCCAACTTAAAATTATTTAAAGAACAAACTAAGATGATTTTCAATAAAATTTAGGAATTTTCTCTAAAATAAGTCATTAATAAAATAATACAAATTTTGAATAAAATTCAAACGGAAATATAGTGCTAGGGTTTGAGAATGAGGAGTTAGAAAAATCAAATTTATTTGATTTAATAGGAAATAGTTGTGAAATCCTAGAAGACAGATTTTGGTAATATTAAAATTTTTAAAACGATTTGTTAATGGACTAAAGCACTGATTAAATTTACCAAAAAAATTAATAATTATAATTTATAATTTATTATTATATTTTATTTATGTTTAATAGATTTTTCTCAAAATACTCATTATATTTAATTGAGCAACCTTTCTTAACAAAAACCTTAACGACTAGTAACATTAAAAGCAACCACTGTAATATTAGGAGATATAATAGCTTAGTTATACATAGAGAAAAAAAAACTAAATTAAATATCTTTAAAAAGAATTTTAAAATCATCAGCCTTAGGTTTTAGTGTCATAGGTCTAAATATGTATGGATGGTATCATGTTATGTTTCCCCAAATGTTTAAATATATTATGAATCATGCAATATTATGAGCATATCCTTATATGTCTATGATGATATTAGATAGTGTTGCTTTTGCTCCTTATATGACAGCAGCTTATTGTTTGGCTTTTTCTTTATATGATGTAAAATAAAAAGAAAAATGACCTTGAAAAAGCAAAAAGATTTTTATGTTAGAATTTCAAACCAATTTTATTAACAAATTACAAATTTTGGCCTTTGGTAATGTACCTTAATTTTTGATTTGTTCCTTTTCAATACTAAATATTATTTGCTAATATTTGCTCTGTTGTTTGGAACTCTTATCTATCATAAAGAGCTAATAATCAGTGAGAGATTTAACTAT
>ERZ724506.736-NODE-736-length-11376-cov-4.013691_pt1 | contig 11376 bp, 5 predicted proteins | sample MGYA00376039_ERZ724506 | MGnify/ENA primary metagenome ERZ724506 (study PRJEB28724, sample SAMN07190887) | wastewater metagenome | isolation source: effluent of sewage treatment plant in Hong Hong | place: USA: Christiansburg, Virginia | collected 2016-03-01 ... | reverse complement strand
TCTTTCAGTGGCTATTTGTGAGCTTCCTTCACTGGTTCTTTCTTTTCTTCTTTCTGTATTTAATTTATTTTCTATTTTGCTATTTACTATTTTTCAATTTTAAATATATTCGTTTAATATGATCCTATCCACTTTATTACTTAATAATTAATACTAGATTTCTAATTTTTATTTTCTTCTTTTTTTATTTATTTTTCAATTATTTTTGTCTCTTTTACTTTCTCTTCAGTTTTAATTAAATGAAACTAATTATTTATATAATTTGTATGCCACTTATTCTATTATTATTTCCCCTAATATCTAAACAAGTTATTTATATTTTTTTCTTCAATTTTATTCTCTACTGTAGTAGTTTTTTCGACCTTCTCCTTTTATTTTAATGATATCTTCTACTTTTATTTTTACTTCTACTTTTACTTTTAAATTTACTTTTACTTTTACTTCTCTTCTTTTTTTATGATCTACAATTTTTACGTTTTTATTTATTTCTCATTCTATTTCATTATCACCTCTTTGCTTTAACTCTTAATTTCTTTCATCTATATTTTCTTTTCGTTAACTACTTATTTCTTTTAACTTACTTTGCTCTTTTAGTCCTTATTGTTTGGTTATTATTTTTTTTCTTCAATTTTATCATTTAACTTCTTCTAATTTTCTAATTTTTTTTCTTACTTCTTATTTTATTTAAGATCATTTGATTTTGTTTTGCTAGATGGTTTTTCTTAATTTTCTATTTATTATTCTCCGATTTATTAATGAAGTTATTACTTAGTTTTTTATTTTTGAACATCTTTAACAATTTATTTAATATTATCAGTTTTAGTTTTTGCCTTTGTATCCTTTTCTTTTTCCTCTATTATTTTAGAATTTTGAACTTTTTCTTACCCTTTGGATTCTTCTACAAACTCTTATTCATACTATTCTTAATGATTTTCTTATGATTTCTTCTTCTGATTTTTAACATCAACTTCATCATCTTGCTAATATTATTATTCATATTAATTTTATTCGATTTCTTTCTATTTTGGGGTTTTCCCATTACTTTTTTAAGTGATTTTCCTCTATTCTTGATTTTTTTTACTTGAGTTCTTGCTCTTTTATTCGATGTCCTATCTCTACTTACTCGATAAGTTCAATTCATCATACAAATCTTAATATTTTTCTTTTTCAAGAATGTTATTTATTTTTGCATTGGTTCCATTTTTGTTAACAGTAGTAATAGGAGTTAATCTTCGACGATTATTATGTCTAGATGAGGCTCGGATTCCTGATTGGCCAGAGTGTAAATCATTATCATTAATGGACTCCTATTATTTTTATATCAGGTTCAGCTATTTTCTATAGGATATTTTTTACCCTTTTTCATTTTACAATAGGATACGGTTTGAATCGATTTTGCTGATAACTAATTTGCGACGTCTTCGAGGATAAAGCTACTGTAAGTATATATCTGCTTTTGTTAAAGCATTTTTTTTAGGTTTTTCCTATAAGTAAAATTTTTGTAGCCATTTTCGAGCTTACTTTTATTCCTTTTGCTCCATTTCTTAAAATATGACATTATCATTTTCAGGATTAAAAGGAGCTACTCTCTATCTCATATCTAAACTTCTGTTCAGTTATTTCTGATGAAACCCTTCTCTTCCAGATGTCTAGTGCATTAAATTCTTGTCGTTACTCTTATTTGATTTTCTGACTCGAAAAATAGCTTGGATATCATATTTGTCATTATTCGTGAACGGTTTCATTCTTTACAAATCAACATAATCGACATCAAACTAAATGAGGCTTGAATTTTATTCTTTGCATTTGATAAATTTTTTCAGTTTTTCTATAATATTATCATATTTGGGCCACACTTTTGATTTGATTTTAGAAAAAATTCTGACTCCCTACACATATATCTAGAATGCTCCTAATCTAGGAAAGTGAACAGGTTAACCAGTCTCAGAATGGTAGTACATTGCACCATCATTGGCAGGATTTTTTCTTAGCACCAGCTCTTACGCAGGCATTTTTTGAATAACTTTAACATCAGGGATAGATGCTGTAATTTTTTGAGTCAGTTGTTAAAAATAATCAATGTATTTAACTTCATCATGTCGAGAGTTCCAGTTATGCAGATGGCAGTTGCGACAGTACTAAATCTAAACTAAGAGAGCCATATCAATAATTTTATTAATTTATTAAAACTTTATCTATTAAATATATATTTATCTGAGTATTTTTAAAAGTATTCTCATTAATTTCGCACTCATCATTATTTTTAATTTAAATAGTCACCCAGATATGTGAGTTTATATTAATTTAATATTTGGTTTACATCAAGAAATCATTTGTCTATTTTTTGATCTTGTTATTATTCGTTGTCATGTGAATGATCAGGTTACTAGTCTTACGAAAGCTAATCTACTAATATTTCTTCATCTTCCTAGCCTATTATTTGGGAGGGATCTAATGCTTAGACAGTATCTATGCTGTGTGTTATTGATCCATTTTAAGGGAATCGTAACATTTTTGGTTTCTACACACTTTTAGAGGAAGAGTTAAATAATATTTGTTAAGGAGGGTTCGAGAATCCATTTGTTCCATTTGTTGCATTAGTTTGATCAATGATTTTTATTCCTGTTCCAGTGTTATTTTGTGTTACATTGACTAAGTTTGATGTTGTGCTGTTTCCAATTTTAGAGGTATTTGTTGTGCTTGTTCTATTTATACGAGTGTTGGTTCTTTGAAGATTTTTTCTCAAGGGACTTGATAATATGTAAGTCTGCGATACAGTGGCACCAGACGACAGCTAAGCTCTATATTTGATAGAGGAGTTAAATAGGTCTGAAGCACTCCAAACTCCTCCAAAAATAGGCTCCACAGTGGAGAGCAAACGACCATGAACTGAAATTATGAAAAGTAAAATGATTAAGTTGAGGACTTTCATGAATTAAAATTATAATTAAAAGTCAGTATTTTTTAATCATCTGAATTTAGGTAATTCAAAATAATTCTAATTATGCGAGATCAAGATAAATGAACTACCCCTACAAAATCAAAAGTAGAGTGAATGATAATTTTATTTTCACCACAAGTTATAAATTATTACTTCGTCGATCTGCATGATTAAAAAGTACAATTTTTAAAGATTAGTTAAAAGATGATTAACAAAAATCAAAAAATAGACATCAATCCATGATTATATATTCAGGTTAAATTGTTTTCCAGTTGATAAATTATAAAAATGATAAAATAGAGAATTTTTATTTAAATATAACATAAAATATTTCTATAATGAAAAAAGCAGAATACATAATATCAGCTTTAGTGCTCGGGTTTGTACGTGTCTTGAAAAGATTTTGTTTTAGCGACTTTGGATGCAACTTAATTTGAACGAAAAGGCCTTACGTCAAAGGATTATCGAAACTTTACTATTTTTTTTGTTTTCGATAATTTTTGTGGCATATTTAAATTATATTAATCTGATCTGTTTTTGAAAAATACTTTCTTCTACTTTTAGGTCATAAACATATAAGGCGGTAAGTTAGGGAACTGGTTTCTTAATTTTTCTCTTTCCTTCTTTGCCATGAAAGGTATATGCTAGAAGGGAAAATCAGCCCCTGGACGATTTAGAAAATCATCATCCTCCTCCTCCAAGTCTTACTCTTTCTCATATACTTCGTCATTTTGAGCTACTAAGAATCTCATTTGAAGTTATTCCAACTGTCTGCGTTTATACCTGACATATGCTGTTATTTTCTCTATGGTTACTAGGCGAATGTACTTAAGATCAGTCTCCTTCGGTGATGAATCATGAATGTTGGCATTATAATTTAACTTATTTAGCGAATTTTTATAGAATAATTTTTTATTTATAATAAATATTAATTATTTTTCTTTCATCTCTCTGCAATTTCAGGAGTTTTTATCATATACAATCCATTGATAATTTATTATCACTTATAAAAATAATTCTTAATATGCTAAGATATCATCTTTGGCCTGATGGACCTGTAATATTTGAGCTATAGACTGGCTGGCCTCCTTGAATTACTTGAACCCCTTGACCTATAACTGGCTGAGAAACGATGTTTGGTTGATTTGAAACGACAGGTCTTACGTAGCTTGATTGAGGATTACTAATATTTGATGGTGCCAAATTGGCAGGACGAATATTGGATTGTACTACTTGATTATCCATTTTTTTAGGAGTAACTTTGAAGAACTCGACTGTTCCAGGAGGAGGGAATATTTATCCGATTTCAGATCTGCTTCGGTTGTTTATTCTTTCAAGAACGATGATTTCAGGTCGACCTTTACCGGAAACTAGAACGAAATTTTTTTATTTCGCACCAGTCATTTGCAGTTAAGAATAGTGATCAAGTAACTGTAGGCCTGCTGCTCTTAGTCGACTAAATTATATAAGAATTACTCGGGGTAGACTCTCATTGCCACTTTATGCTGAGCTTTTTGTATAGTCTTGATGCAAATTGATCCATATCCTAGCTCTTCAAAGGCATTATTCAGTGCAATGGATTACTAGTAAGTTTTAACGTTGAATGTAGCTTCCACAGTAGTTTACTTTGAAATACTGAAGAACGTAGAATCAAAAATTTATTTAATTTCTGCAGAAGTTGGATGATATTGGACTGGTTCTTCAATTTTGACCTGAGAATCAAATCTGACTCGAATATTTCCTTAGAGTTCAGCATCAATGAAAAGCACATACTCTCCAGGTAAAACTTTTGTGAACTTCGATGAATGATTTTCATAACCTTGCACATAGTCGATCAGATAATACTCCCATTTATCGCAGTTACTTGTGATGTACATATTTTATTCAATTCTGGAACCCGCAATATCCTACCTGAAATGACTCCTAGACATTTATTTTTAATCTAGTCTCCTTGAAAAGAAATAACGAAACTCGGGATAAGTATTCTTTGGAGGCATTCTTTGCTTTGGCATTTAAATTGATAAGCCTAGATCACCTTATTATGGAATAATTACTCTTAGCCAAACTGGTTTTGCCTTTACATAAATGTTATAACAATCTTGAATAACAAGCTTACTTGGGTCATTAATGAATGTAGGGACCACAAAGAATTTGCTAAAATATGTCAATATTTAATTTTCTGTAATCAGAAAATTCCTTTCCAGGTCCAAATCCAATTCTTTTTTATGTATGCTATTTAGGGGAGAATTGTATGCTGCAGAATGTTTCCCAACCCAACTGCAAGGAAGGGAGGAATAGACATGGTAGACATTTTCTTAGCCTATTTTTTTTATTCTCATTATTTTATATCCTGCCATATTAGGAACCAATCCAATTTTTCTTACTGAATCATTATTTACTGTTTTTCCGATCATGGTAATCGTATCCAAGTTTAAAGGAAAAGAGGATAACTTTTGATCTTTGTATTGCTGAAGTACAGACTCATTGAGCACGAACTTCTTTTATTTTCTGAAGTTAAACACTTGATATTCAGGAAGCCCAAAATGTTATAAAAAGGAAAAAGGTTAAGCTTGGTACATCTTTTAAATAGAGCCAAGTTCTTTAGCCCAAGCCTTTAATAAAATAATCTGCCAAGGATGCTCAATTTCTAAGCCCCAGATAGGTTTCCAAGTATTTTTATCAACTGGGATAAAATCATCACATTATTACACATAGTATTCACCGTTTCTTTTGATAAAATATTGATAGTAACCTCGAGAATTGACGATTTGGGTAATGAAGAGGGATCTTAAATATTGATAGCTGATTACTCCTGACTCAGCCATAAAAGAGTTATAATTTTGTTGAGGGATAAAGTATGATGATTCCTGTTAATCTGCAGGGAATAATTCTACTTCTTGTTTATAAAGATCATAAAGTCTCACCAATCTATGGTTAGGAGGAGCGACAAGAGTAAATTCATGATCAACAAACTTTTCTGATATTTATGCATTTTGAACTTGTTTCACAATGGCTTTTCTGATAAGAGATTGGTTTTCTTTGGAGTCATAAAGTTTGTTCTTTTAAGTTTGTTGATGCTTCACATTCTCCTTATCAATGTGGATGCGGAAATAGACTGCTCCACTTTCGATTTATCTTTTCATTTATATTTCAAATATAAATCAAATAAAAATTAATTCATTTTATATTGAAAAATCAAGAAGTTAATATTTAAAAACAAAGTATGGAAAAATTGAGCAAAAAATACTCGATAATTTTATAACTAATTCAATATTATTAGTGACTTATTATAATATTAATTTTAACATATAATCTCATTACTGAATCTAATCTGTTTGGTTTATTCTTTCAAGTGCTTACATGAGAGTTGCTTAGTTAATCCATAGTTTAATTTCTAAATCGTATTGCTGTTTGTGTTTTTATAACTTGGCTAAATCTTCCGCCTTGCTTAGGTTTATCCATCCCTCCATTTTTTAGTAGCCAAGGACTTTACATATAAAGCTTGCTCTTTCGTTCAATTTAGCCTTTCTATAATGTTATATGATGATTTCTCTCATGACTCTCATCTGTGACCAAAGAATGAGCCTACTAAAAATGTTTTTATTCTTAATCAGCTCTATTAAATATGTATAATAGTTATTGTTTATGATTCTTAACTTTTTTTACATTATCGATGTCAATCTTGGACTTTAACATATCCTTGAAGAGTGGATGTCAAGCACCGATGCTAGTCTTTCTCTCTTTTAAGATAAAATTGTATATTAGAGGGCTTATTCATAAAAAATTTTTAATTTTTAGTCTGATTCAATCTTTTATCTGACCTATGCCCTTAAAAACTCATCTAGTCCAGTCAGCGTTATTTGTTGACCTATTGAAGTTTATAAGAAAAGTATTAGTTTTACCAATTTCATCGACAGTTCAGGTTGGAAGACTGCTTGAACATACAATTAGCAGCGTATTGCTCTGACTCGATCATATAAAAACAACTAAAATTTCTTTCTGTTCGACTAGTCTTTGAAAATACTTCTATAATAGGGCAGATATTATTGACAAACGAAATCCATACAATTTTAGAGGGTTTTTGGAGTTCGTACATTAACTGGAATGTACTAAATATTTCTAAAATGACAAGCCATAGGTTCCCAATTTTCATGCTCAGGTGTAGATATTTAATAGAAATTAAGTTCCCTTGCATTTTTTTAGCTGGTGGAAATAAATTGTTAACACTGTCCTACAACCACATTAACATCATCGTTCTTAATTTTGATCAAAGATGATTGATTTTACTTGTTTTTTAAGTTTTCGAAGCTGTTATCATTTTCATAATCAATTGAAATTTACAAGGCTTTCTCTTTTTCTATCATATTGTGTTATCCTCTATAAATAAATACTCTAATATAATATGGTTCGATGCTTTAAAGATTCATAAATTATTAAATATCAAAAAATTGTTCCTAAGAACTCTTTCAAAATATTGGCTGCTTCCTTTTGAATGCTGTTAGCTTTTTTTATAGCATATTCTCAACCACAGAATTTCTTTTCTTTCCGAATATTTTCTAGCAATTTGCTGTTTTACTTCCTGACGAAGTGTTATATTGCTGAGATTGAACTTGTAGCTGAGAATGAGTGTGGCTATGAGTAAGAAGTTGGGTGGGGGTTTGTGGAGTATTAGAGGCTCGCAGTGTACAGGATTTACCTTCGTTGATAGGCAATTTCCTAATTGAGCTTGGAGTTTATGGTAATAATTTATTTTCAAGTTTACTAACTGAGATGGAGCTCAGAGCTCTTGATGATTTTTGCCTTGATAAACTTTTTTCTTTCGATTTGGATTGAGAATTTTCTTTTGCTAAATTAGTGCTTTTTATTTATCCAAGCTAAATTACTGTACCTTTGGGGACAAATATAGGAATATTTTTTTTGGAAGAGCTTCTATTAATTTTAACTGAATTCATGAGCTATTTTTTAGTATCAGATTCTCTTTTTATATTATGAAGAGTGCTCATTGTCTTGATATCATGTGTACTGTTAGACCTAGACTTCATTTGGTTAAGAGCCTGAGACGAATGAGATTTTTTTAATTAATTTTATCTGCAATATTATTTATTTTTATTTTCTAATCGATTTTGTTCTATTGGCTATCCATCCACAACTTCCTTTTTAACTTTCTTTTGTAATTAATTTAGATTTAAATTAATGTTGAGTGAAGTCTTTGTTGATTTAAGTTTTTGTTTGATGTTCGTATTTTAATTAGTGCTTTGGATTTTTTCTTTTATAGATAGAGAATTCCTGTTAGATTATGGTCCGACTTGGTTAACTGATCTATTTCTTTACTTTCTGTTGGTCATTTATCTTGAGTTCGTTTAGTTTGTTGCTGTTGTCTGTCTTTATTTTAATCTGATCTTTATATTCTCCTTTTATTTTTAATTATTTCTGATACATCTTAATGGGATATATTTTTTCTCCTTCAACGAATGATTTGAAGCAAAAACTATTTCTTTTAACCCTCCAATTTAATCTCCTTTTGTATGTAATTTTTGTTACTTTATTTTTTTAAAGTTAAATTTTTATGTGTTGTCACCTGAAAATTATATCGGTCTGTTTTCTTTACGTTTTTTCTGCTTTTACATAAACTACTAAAACTTTTTTTCACCTGAATAGTAAATTCCTTTAAAATCATCCTAAACTTTAACTTTTTTTAATGCTTTTCCAATCTTATCACATAAATCCCTTAACACAATCGAATCATTGGAATGTTAGAGTTCATTCAACATTGTACTGTATCTTGATTTCTTCGTAAATTAGGAGTCATCATCCATTGATGAAAAGCTATTATGAGTGGTGAGTGATATACCCTGTTATTTTTTGAGAACTTATTTAATTTTTTTATAGTCAACATCTTTTAATTTTGCATAATATCTATTCATGATCTACTAAACACCGCTGCTATTCCAGACAGGCAGATTTCGATGAAATTTATAATATTCACTCAACATATTTATCTTTTTTTCGTACTCCGATTTATTATAGAATCTTTTCATATTTTCTTCATCTTCATTGTAAAATACACTATCTTTGTATTGAATGTACGCTGGTGAAATTGCTTACTGCAGAATTTACTCGATTTATTTGGTATGGAAGTGATAAAGCTGGCTATTATGAGATGAAGAGTATTTACAAAATAAAGAATGGGATATTAAGGGACTGAATGAGTCATATTTTTTCTCACACAAACTGCAGGTAGAGCTCTACTTTCCCAAAGAGTTAGGCGAAGATAGTAGGGAACAAGTATGAAAAGATTAGTGTGGGGTTTATGGAGGTGATGATATTGGAGAGCACACCGTAGGAATTTTTAATCTGGAACTGAAATATTGTAGTGGTTCTTCTATTGTTAGGCGATTATACATGGATGATTATTCTCGTCTTGTAGGTTGAGCTTGTTATAATTATATCGTTATAAAATAGAATCCTTATTTACTAATTATAAATATGAATATTCAATTATAGAATCTTTTTGAGGTTTTATATCAATCTACACTCTGGTGGGGAGAGTTATCTTCTAGTAGTGATGTCTTCTGTTATTCTTGGCCTACACTGGTGTCAAGGTCTTTCAAATTTATTGATACTCCTGTTATTATTGTCTGCAATACTAAGATTATTGTCAAGAATATGTAGCCTGGAGCATTACTAAGGGCTATTCCGCACAGAAGTACAGTCACAACTCCAATTGAAAAGAATATACGGAATACACTGAACGCTTCTACTTTTCCTGGGAATATCTTAGCGATCAATCCACCAGTATTTGTTTGCAGGAGATTTTCGGCTGATCCCCACAGGAACGCGCAAGCAAAAGACAGGGGAAAAGATTTCATTTCATAGCAAATGAATGAAGTGAATGCAGCGACTTCCACTATTAAAGTCCCAATAATGGCAAGCTTGAACTTACAAAATTTTTATGCGAACCTGTTCATTAAGAGTCCTGTGATGAGTTGACTCAAACCTAAGGTAATAAAAACTAATCCTTCTGAGAAATTAATTCGATGATCAAAATCTTATTTTGATTATCCTTCATTTTGAACAAGACTATCTTTGACTAACTTATATAAGAATCCTGCATAAAAGGATACAGTGAGTCCAGGGAACCAGAAATAAATATTTAAGTATAAATATTTTTTATTGCTGGCAATTGCCCACACTTTAGCTACTTCTTATTTGACTGTCGTATTTTGCTAGGGCTTTTCTGGTTCGTCTTTGCTGACGTTGGGCAAAAACAAGAATAAAATAGTGCTTAATCCTATAATAAGGTGACAGTTTACCTCCGAGGATGATGAGAATGAATACATAGACTAAATTGCTCAACTTTCCAAGTACAAATGTAATCAAAAGATTTCCGAGTATCTGAGATGACATCATCAAGGCCCAAAAAAGACCGAACAATTAGCTTTTACGATTCTCGTCAGCAACATTGCTTGTGTAGGCTCCTTGAGCCACCCAAAGAACTGAAGCAGAAATTCCACAAATAGTTGCTCCAGTTATGATGGAGAACCAAACTAAACCTTTGGGCAAATCAACATTTGCGACAACTAAAAGCGTAGTAGCCTAAAATACCACATAACCAATGGAACTGAAAAACATAGCCTTTTTATATCCAAGCTTTTTGACAATAAACGAAGAAAAAATAGTTGTAACTCCAAGAGCCCCATAGATAAACATGAGAGCAGTTTGGCCAAGATTATCATACTCGTACTCTTCATAGAGCTTGGAGACAATATTTTGCAGACTGTTAAAAGAAGTAAACATAATCATAAATGATACTCCTAGATAAATGATGCGAGAGTATTGCTATCTTTTAGTAAGTTGTGCCATGATACTTCTATCTGTTGTAAAGTTAAGATAGATTATTATATAGTGGACTTATTTATAAAGTTATTAATTATTCAATGTGGAATAAAATTGTTAATATAATTCACATTATCAATGAATTCAAAACATTTTATTTTATGTTCGGCATCGAAAATTATTTGATCTTCAGACTTCGTTATTTTCCCTTATTCTTTTGCCCCTAACTTTCTTTTTCCCTCAAATTCTATTTTTCCGGAAATTCAGTATTTTTCATAGGAACACTTTCGCCTTTTTCTCGATTCTCCAACAATTTCAGCTTTTCATTTGACCCTATACGCTAATTTTGAGGAGGGGTTAAATAATTTAACAAATTTCTAAAAACTTCCATTTTATCGGTAATTATTATAAGCCAAACAACCGCAACACAAATTTAAACACTTAACTTTTAATTTAATACTAGCGTAAATAAGCTTTACCATGCTCAACATAACATGAATGATATAAAATCAACTTTGAGAACGTGAGATTAGAATATGTCAGAATTACTATTATATTTTTCTCAGTTCTTATTTTCTTTTCTTTATTGTCTCATTTTC
>ERZ724506.731-NODE-731-length-11402-cov-9.162951_pt1 | contig 11402 bp, 2 predicted proteins | sample MGYA00376039_ERZ724506 | MGnify/ENA primary metagenome ERZ724506 (study PRJEB28724, sample SAMN07190887) | wastewater metagenome | isolation source: effluent of sewage treatment plant in Hong Hong | place: USA: Christiansburg, Virginia | collected 2016-03-01 ... | reverse complement strand
CCCAAACCCCAAACCCCAAACCCCAAACCCCAAACCCCATAAAATATATTAAAATTATTAACTCTAAATTTTCAAAGGTTTTTTCTGTACCTCTATCAACACAGGAATAATCTTCTTAAATGCACTCTCTATGTCTTATTTTCTCTTTGCTCCCGTCAGGACTATTTTACCAGAGACAAAAATAAGCAAAACTATTTTAGGATCGAGCATTCTGTAAACAAGACCTGGAAAAATCTCAGGCTCATAATTAGTATAAGTGGAATGCTTGTTTACTATTTGGTCTAGGTCAAGAGTCATTCCTGTGTCACATGAGGCAACTATGTTCTGAACCTCAAACTTTCCAAACTATACTGGATAGCCAAGCTTTTGTAGAATTCTTGCAAACTTTCTCATTGCAGTTTTAGAAATAATTTCATCTTTTGACCCAGTACAAACCATTTTGCCAGAGGAGAATATTAGTGCCGTTGACTTTGGATCTTTGAGTCTCATTATAACAGAGGCAAATCTTCTTGGATTATATTCAGCATTTCTTGCCTGTAATGCTATTTGTTTTAGATTAAGCTGGGTGTTTAGATTTACTGTTGAGACTACATTTTAGATCTACAATTTGCTCAAAAAGTTACTATAAATAGGGCTGAAGTTTTCTTCTATTTTGATATTATTTTATTGCTTATTTTCCTTAACCTTATTTTAACTGGTAGAAGAATGCTGGCAATTGTTTTGACTTTGCTTACTGTTTTGCATTACAAAAATTTAATAAGATTTTAGATTTAAAGCTGACAAAATTTAGAGGTTCGTTTTTGATTTAATTAGTTTTATAAATTGGGAATATAAAAAATAGCCTCGAGTGGTTTTGATCCACCGACCTTCAGGTTATGAGCCTGACGCGCTAACCACTGCGCCACGATGCTAATCAGAGTTTATTTTTTATAAGAATTATAAATTGTATTAAAATACAATTACTATAAGAGAGAAATATATTGGAATATTTTCAAATTTTTTTGATCAAATATCTCTTTAAATCAAAGAGCTATTCAACAAACGATTTTTGATTATTTAATTTTATGAAAAGTGATTTAATTAATTATTTTTATCTGTTTTGCTTCATAATTACATTTTCATTAAGGATTTTTGTATTTTAGTTTAGAGATAATTATTCTTCCAAGTACTGACATCTTTGACTCAGATTTTTTTATTTTTCTATTAACCATCTTTCATTTAAATAGCTCTTTATTTATCCAAAAGGCCTTCCATCAAAGAGCCTTTTTATTATGCTCTATTCTCCAAAAATCAATCATCAAAATTTTCCCAATAATCTCTCAGCATTTGGTTACTTTTTTATTCATAATTTTGAGTTTCTACTTCATCATAACAACATCCTTTGGCAAACAAAATCACAATCGGAACTTTGGTCTTTTTCTCCTTTATAACAACCTCTCTTAATAAATTGGCTTATTTCAACCTAAACAAATCTTCCTTTGAAATATCATCATACAAATCACTGTTCTCTAATACTCCAATTTTTTCTTCATTTAATATATTATACATCTCATCTATGTTGGCAAATCTTTTTTTAAACTTAAAATTGCCAGATTCAGCAGAGAATGATATTTTTGGATTTTTCTATAGTTTAATTTCGAGTTCTTTTTTATACTGGATGTTCTGAAACAAGGACAGCTCTCTTTAGTCCTCCTTGCTAAGCTGTTATATTATCTCATTTATGTTTGCCTCAACATGAATTTGATTAAGTCTTTGTTACTTTGCCCTAAGAAAAAACATCACCCGGTCTAGCAAATATTAAAAATGATTGTCTTACATTATAATGAAAAGATTTTAAATATAACTTATTATTTTTCAGTCAGTTTTTTTGGCTTTTTGAAACTGAATTTTGCTTAAAAATTAATCAAAAATAAATGACTGAAAGTTGATCAATTATTTTGTAGTACCTAAGTAACAGTCTGATGATTAACTATTTACTCCTTACTTGACCTAGGATGATTTCAGAAAAGGTTTTTTTAATAACATGATTTTATACCCTACACAAACAAAGCTTACTGATGCTTATATGAACCCCATATGGATGAACTAGCCCCTAAACAGACTTTTCAAAGAACCTGGAGATTATTTATAAGCAGATAACAAAAGAAAGCAATAGCAATCAGAAAAAAGTTAAAAAGACAAAGAACAAAAAGAAGAATTATGGCCTTTTTTTCCATATAATTTCAATAAATAAAAATCTTGTATTTATAATGTCTGATGCATAAATAGTCATTTAGGTTAAAGGAAGCGGTGGGTTCTTTGAGATTCCTTATAAATAGTTAATTATTTTATCTTAAGAGCATTAGAAAACATTCCTTGATCTTGTTCTCTATTTAAATAGACAATGACCGCCTTAACTAGGTAAATATCTTAAGATCTTTATTCTGCTTTTATTGCTGTGTATAATGTCTATATTTCTATGCAGCTATTTCGGACTGGAATACAGCCTAATCCGAGTCATTACTTTTTGGTTGTTTATTTATCTTATGGAGCTTGGATTTTTGATAATTAAGACTTGATGATGGGTTAATAGAATCAATTTGCAAATAGAGTGAATTTAAAACAAGCTAAAAGAAAGTTTTGATCTTTCAAGAGGATACTCTATAGGACTAAGTCTACTTCAAAAAAAAGACACAAACTAAAGCACTATTTGTATCTTTAATCACAAGAGAAATATACTATAGGTATTAAGAGAGAGTAACATCTCTTCTATGATATAGCAGAGTTCTTTTATAGATTCTTTTTTATCAAAGGAGGAAGAAAAAAGAACCCTAAGCAGTTTATAAGAAAATTTGATTAAAAGGAATGCAAGTTGACCTGCTAAATCCCACACTTTTTATAAATAGATATTTTTCATATTTTTATTTATTTTGTTTTACATTTTTCTTAAGGTAATAAAGAAATCTATATTATGGAACTGTCTCTACAAATCTAAATCTTTGATGTCTCAGATCTGTAAGCTCTTTCTTTATATCAATATCCCTTTATAAAAATACAATAGAGGAGTGAATTAGCATTGACATTACAAATGTTCCGGTTCTGCCAATGCCTGCTGAACAATGAACAATGAAGTTCTCACTTGGCTGATTTATCCTACTTAAGAGATTCATATAGTGTTCTTTAAAAGACTCTTCTATGTCACTTTGATCTGCCCATTAGTGAACATAAAAGTGCTCTAAGATTTTCTCCGATTGAGTTTTAGTGTTTTTTATTTGTATTTATTAATAGTCATAAAATTAATGTTTTTCTTCTTAAAGCTTGGTTATTATAAAATCGCCTGCTTCTATATAATTGCTTTTAAATGGCCAATATATGCTGCATCTTTTGCCTAAAGACTTATGCTCAATAATAGCTAAAATTTTAGTTATATTATTTTATATAACCATTTGCCAAAAATCCTCAATCGTATTCTACAATGGCCCTTGTGTAACTATCATAGTTTAATCTCAATCAGTAAGAATATGATTATCAATTCAGTTGGCATGTATGTATTTTCCGTCAATAGTCACTCTGTTATTATTTAGACAATGAACATCAGAGTATCAGTTCTTATCTTAAATATCATTCTCAAGATAAAACAACTTCTCATCTTTAAGCTGCATTTAAATAGTTTCTTTTTCTATTTATTTGAACTCCTCTGCAGCATCAACACTCATACTAATTTATATAATTGATAATTTTATAACGTATTAATGACAGCATCAAAAATAATTTAATCAAGAATAAAAAAAGTAACAAAATCCAAATAAACTAAAAAGAACTCACAGTAAAAATTTGTTTCTTAAAAATGTTTTATTTTTAATTGCTCTTTGGATCAAATGCCCAATTTTCTTTAAAACACATGCAGCTTTAATACAATATGCTTCCAGTCTCTAGATATGAGTTTAGATATTAATCCTTACTCTGCATTACTACTTGCCTTTGGAGCTGATATTTAAATTATTTAGCCTTTGTTATAAAAAGGAATAAAAACACTTTTGGTTATAAACTAAAAATTTAAATAAAATGATTAAAATGAGGTTTCTTATACACACTATAAAAACTTTAAAAAAATAGAGAGATAATCCTATTAAAATTTTAACAATCAGTTTAAGAATAATTAATAAGTATAATTGAACTCAACTTTTCATCCCAAACTTTATTTGCTGAAATTTGAAGGCTTTTTATGAGTTGTTATTGGGACAGGAAATCTTTTTAATGAGGATTGGAAACATTGGAACAATATTTTCTACATACAAGATTTTCCTATAAAAAACATAGACTTTAAGAGCAACTAAATTCATAAGGATTTTCTTTAGGATTTTGATTTCTATTTACATAAAACTCTTAATTAAGAGTATGATTATTTAGTTAATGATCTTTAGATTAATATTCATTAGTATGATTATAATGATGTATAAATAAGTATAGTTTATAGCCTGCCGGGATTCTATTAAGATATTAAAAAAGTTTAAAAAAATTTAATTAATAAAAATATCTCCAAAGCTAGATCTGGATTAAGTCATTTGGAGAATTAAATGACAAAGTATTAATACTCTAATATAAAATATCTTAGAGAATAAAAAATTGAACTCTTTTTTATCACTTCATCTTTAGGTGCTTCAAACATAAGATTTATTCATCAATTCGTAGAAAGTATTTTTCCATTTAAAAAAGCTGAATCTCTTGAATAATTATATTCCAACAAAGAACAATATTCTTCTATGCTACACTTAATATACCCTACTACTTAGTTTGTTCATAGTACATAAAATCCAAGTAAGTTTAAGCCATACTTTCTTCTTTAAGAATATTTTGATGAATTTAGATTTGAGAAATCAATTCTCTCAAAATACTAACTAAAAGATAAAGACTCAGATAATGATAGACTCTCACATGTTAAAATGTTTGTTAGTCTTATAAACAACTAAATAACTGATGATTCTACCATCTATATAGGCAGTCATAACTTTACTAAACAAGCTTGGGGCAAATCTTATGACAAACAAGAATATTATTAGGTCAATAATAATGAGATTGGTGTTCTATTTGGCCCTAAAAAGGATAGTTAAAAAACAAAAGAAAATATTGTTAAAAATTTAAGATTCAAAATTCCCTCAGACAAATATGAAGAGTATGATTAACCCTATATGAATTCTTAGTAATAATAAAATTATAATTATTTTATTGTAAAAATTGTAATTTTATTTTCTCTAATTTTATTTAAATCATTTTTAAGTTGTTAAGAGCTTATTAAAGCAGCTAATTTTATTATTGTTATTTATTTAAACCTCAAGCCAAAATTCAAGTGACTTAAAAAATATGAAAAGTTAAAAAACGGATGATATTATTTAGCTTAATAAAACCTTAAAAAAATAGGCGAAATTAAAAATATAATTTTATATTTTTATAAACTATGATTTAATTAAGTATTTAAGAATAAGAATAAATTGTTAAGAATTAAGAGTCAACTTTTCATCAAAGACATTTGGCCCTATTTGCATTAATGAGTTAAAAGTCGCAAGAAGCAGCTCTTTCCTTATAAAGTCTTTTCCCTTATATTAATAGCTCTGAATTATTTGCTCATGAAGTTGCATATGCTCTTGGACAAATGAGCCAAGAAGTTTCTGTTGATTTTTTAATATAAATTTTACAAAATGAAAAACAGCCTGGTGTTGTTAGGCATGAATGTGGAGAAGCTTTAGCAAACTATCCTTTATATTACGCTAAAATACAGCCTATTCTAGAGCTTTATAAAAACAGCTCAATTTCTGTATTAAAATCAACCATAAATTTGGCTCTTAAAAAAATAGAAAATTATAAAGAAAAAAACAGATATAGAAAATTCAATGACTCCATTGAACCTGCTGAGCCATTTGGAAAAAAAGAATTTTTGTCATTTTTAGAATAAAATTAACTTTAAACTCATGATGATGTTTTTAGATCCTAAAGCATTGATGAGTATACTAAGTACCAAGTTATGTATTATTTAAGAGATCTAAGAACTCCCTAATCTACTTTACAACTAGCATAGTTGTTAAACTAAGAATACTGGGACACCATTTCTCCTCTTCAAAGACACGAGGCTTGTTTTGTATTAGGATAGCTTTATGATTTAGCAGACACTTAGTAAGTTAAAGATATATTAGAAAAATGCATAGAAAATGAGTTAGAGATGGCAGTTGTCTGACATGAGGCAATAATTGCTTATGGAGAAATCTATCCAGACGCAAAGATATTTCTTGAGTTAATAAGAGAGCATAAATGTCCATTGATAAGGGAGAGTGCCCTCTGCTACTTGGATTAATAACTTAAAAATATAATTTTAAATTAACTGAACTATTATAAAACAATTAATTTTATATTATTATATAATAAATGAATGAGTTATAGGACAACTTTATGAGCTTCTGAAAGTTCTCAATAGACAAAGAAAGAGAAAGAACACCAAGCTAAATAGAGACAAACGGTAAGACAAAAATCAGCGAGGTTCTAGAGGAAACTACAATTGAAAATTTGGAAATTGACAATTTGCTGTTCCAAAACATGAACACAATGAGAAATAGTATTGTATCATCTTAAGCATTTTAGACACTTGTTAATAGCTATTCCAAGTGCTTTGAGATCAAGTCAGGCTCTGTTTATATAAATGTAAGCCTTTCTATTAACAAGAACAAAAAGCCAATTGAAAAAGAAAAAACGATTTAAAATATAATAAATTAGGATTCATTAATTGATCAAAATCGTAGTTGAAAGGTCACCTGGCCCAAAATATAATAACATGGTGGCCAAGATAATATATTAAGAAAAATACCTTCCTTTCAGAATATTGATGAGCAGTTAAATTAAACCAATGAGGTAAGAGTGGTCGTTCCCAAGTCAAATAAAAAGTCAGTTGAAGATGCTTTCAATTGATTTACGGGTCAAGTCTCTTTTTAAAATCAAAAAACATGCTACATGTAGATCAAGTGACCATTTAGTATTTTTAAGTCTCCAAACAGATTTGGACTAAAAAGTCTCAATTAAGTACAGAGTCAGCAACTTAAGGGTTTTTAGGATAAAGTTAAGAAGATATAGAAATTTTGGAAAGGAAAAAGCAAGTCTTATCCTGTAGTTTTTTTCTAAGTAAAAGAAGTTAATAATTAAGATGGATTTGAACGACTCGAAACTTTTGATATCTCAAAAAAAGTTATTCCAGAACAAGAAGAGAAGTTAAACAAAACAATCATCTAAATAATATTAAATTAAATACTTAAGTATTATTTAATAAAAATTTAACATTTATTTCTTAGTTAATATTAGCTTAACTATAAATAGAATTGGTTAATAAAAATTATTAATAAAGTTTATAGTTTTTATTAGTTTAAGATTTAAATTTATAATGAGTAATTTAATTTGTCATTTTTGCTTTGATGATATTTAATTAGTATCAATAGATTGTTAATCTTGCTAAGATACTTTATTGTGTTTAAAATGTTTTTTGCTATAAAAAGAAAACACTAATCATAAAAAAGACCATTAGTATTAAATAATAAAGATTCAATTTATTAACTGAGACAATGATAATGATATTTTATAGCAACAAACATATCCTAAAATTTAATATGAATTTGAGAACGATTTCGCTAACTTTTTGGCAAAAAGAAATGAATTAGATGCACCTGTGTGTCAAACTATTGAGCAAATAATATCAGATATTGGTTGCAATTCTTATGACCTTTTAGATCCTGAAATAGATGTAATAATAGACCTACTTGTTTTATACAATTAGAAAATTAAAGAATAGTAATTGTTAGTAGATAATATGTAAGAATAAGGTTTGCTAAGTTATAAAGACATAAACAATAACATAAAGCAAAACAAAACAATATAAGGACAATTAAAAAAACTAAAGGATTAAACTTACTTACCTAAGGAAATGTACTAAGAACAATATAGTTAAGACTAGTTTAATCAGTAACTACTAGAAAGAATATAGAAAACAACTGAGCTTGAGAATATTCAAAACTTTGACCAATAAGTATATTTAAATATGATATAACAATAGCTGGATCTTAGTGAACTATTTTTAAAAGATGACAATGATGACTAATAAATTCTTTCAGAAGAAGTTCTTTCAGAAATTCAACAAGTTTTTGATAATCCTAAGTGCAAAGAAGGCTTCATAGACCAAGAGCAATATATTGAACTTTGCTAGAACATAAAAACCAAAAATTATGAAAATGTAATCTGAATAGAAAACTAATAATTAATTAAATGATCTTATAAGCTATCAAGTCAACTACTCAAAATTATTGCTAGCTTTTTCTATTGATAATAAAGTGATATTTTTTTTGCTTGATTTTTTATCCATCTTTATCTGTAATATAACTTTTAACTCTTAAAACGAATTCTTTTTTAATAAGACCCCTATTTGTTTGGCATTTTATTATTACAATTAAATTAGTTAGTTCTCTGACAAGTTAAACAAATTATCACAAACCTCGGGTCCGTTAGCATTAATATTAATTGTTCCCAAATCATCCGATAGTATTATTTTGGTTAGCAATCATGCATTCGGTTTTCCTCTTTAATAACCACATACTGGACACTTATACTATATAGGACCACTTATGCTAACTTATTTTAAGCACTTATTTTTTAAGCATTAATAAAATATGTACATGCTCTCAAGCATTACAAAATGACCAATAAAGTATGTTTTCTGTTAACAAACATTGTTTTATTTTAATAACTCATTAATCTATTAACTGCTTTTGAATTCTAATAAAATTTCGCTTGAAGAACTATTATTGAGCATAATTAGATTTTGGTATGAATTCTATTAAGCTTCTATTACAACAAAGTTTTTATAAAACTCAAGTTCTTAATATCTTTAATTTTATTAACAGTCATTATTTAATCTTATCTAGCTTTCTTTAGTTGATTATAAGTATAAATTATTTTATTTGCGATTTACTTTAAAATAATCAAGTTAAATAAAATCAAAAATTTGAATTTAAATGTCTGCAAGTTCATTCCATAATTAGACCTGAATATACTAATTCTCATCTCTAATTGTTATTCTTCTAAGCTTTTTTGTTTAGCCATTAATTTTTTATAAAGCAGATATCTATTATATATCCATAACTATTCCTATTATAAACACAATCATATCCTACTCTAACTACATAACATCTTTTAACAGCGTTTATACTCCTGATTGTATGCTTAAGTTATTTTGGATTGTTTTAAAATCTATTTTCTTAATTATTGTTTACTAATTTATACTGATGGAATGTTAAGAAAAATTATTTGAAAATTTGCCATTTTTCTCAATTTTGAAATTCTCAAGAAAATAAAAACTGTTAACTTGAATTTGATCATGAAACTCTTAACAGGATTAATCTTAAAATATGACTAAAATTTAAGCAGTTTCATCAGCTAAAATGCATTTGAAGCTTTAGGTATTTTGACAATCTTATAAATTTGACATTTTTTTCATTTTCAATAAAACTTAACCAAAAATTTTGGTTTTTCTAAGATACTAATTAAGTTATCTAATTTAAGTTAAGTTTTCATCAGTAAAATAACATTTTTATATTAATCGTAAATTATCATCTTATTAAACGTTGTTAATAAACCCAAAGAGAAAAGGCTATCCTATCATAAGAGTTCTTCTTAACATCAATTAAATATCATAAATAATATAAACATGTTTTTCCTAATTATATCCAGTATATACTCTTACTACTGACAAATTATATAGCTTTTCTCAAACAAAATTTACCATATCAGGAATCACAAGAGCAGGATACATAAACACAGCATCAGACAAGACTATTCTTTAAAATCTCTTAGCAGGATCATATACCTCTGCCTGTAACAACTGTAATCAAACCCACGCCTTTTGTTCTTTATCCTGTCTCAAACAGATCATTTTCCAAGCATCTAAATAGCCAATCATTGGACCCAAAATCTCATAATTAAATTACATTATAAAAAGATCTATAAATAATTAGTGTTGTTTTGTTTGCGCCTTTCCACCAGTCCACTCAATATCCAGTCCATTCTCTTTATCCTAGGCAAATTCCCATAAAGGAGAAAGCTCTCTTAATATCTCAACTCTTTCCTTTAAAAGCTTTGCAGTAAAATCTATCTCTTCTTAAGTTGTGAATCTTCCAAAAGCCATTCTGAAACTTGTATGCGCAAGATCCTCTCTTATTCCTAAGGCTCTTAAAACATAACTTGGTTCTAGACTTGCTGAAGTACATGCAGAGCCAGAGCTAAAGGCAACATTCTTCATAGACATTATTAAGCTCTCTCCTTCAACAAACTCACAAGAGTAGTTTAAGATTCCAGGAAAAGAATGTTCTTCTGAGCCATTAAAATGTAGAAAAGGAATCTCATTTATTTAATCTCAAAAGCTTTTTGATAGACTTCTCAAATGCTAATAGTCATACTCCATATCTGTCTTAGCTATGTTTGCACACTCTCCTAGCCCAACACACAAAAATGAAGGCAAAGTTCCACTTCTTATACCTCTTTCTTATCCTCCGCCTGAAAACAAAGGTACTAGTTTTACTCTTGGACTTTTTCTTCATACATATAAAGCTCCCACTCCTTTTGGACCATATATTTTGTGGCCAGATATTGATACCAAGTGAAGGTTAAAATCTTAAACATTGATGGGAATTTTTCCAAAAGCTTGAGCACAATCAGAATGAAAAAATAAATCATGATCTTTACAAATCTAGCCTATTTCTTTGAGTCTTTGAACAACAGAGATTTCATTATTAACGAAATGCACTGAGACTCCAATGGTCTCTTTTTTAATGGCATTTTAAAGCTCATTAAGATCAACTAGTCCATCTTTTTATACAGGGAGATAAGTGACTTCGAAGCCTTTAGTCTCCAGGTATCTAAAGCTATCCAAAACACATTTGTGTTCTATCTAAGTTGTAATAAAGTGATTTTTTTCAGGGGTTTTATAGAAATCTGCTAGACCCTTAATTGCTATGTTGTTACTTTCAGTTGCCCCAGAAGTAAAGATAATTTCTTTGGAGTCTGCATTAAGAAGATCAGCTATGTTTTTTCAAGCTTGCTCAACAAGTTTCTCAGCTTCCCATCCGAACATATGTGATCTAGAGTGGGGGTTACCATATTACTAAACCATTAAGGGTAGCATTTTGTCTAAGACTCAAAAATCTATTGGAGTAGTGGCTGCATGATCCAAATATATAGATTTTCCAGTCAAATGAGAATTCTTTATATTTAGTCTTGAAAATCATCTTTATAAAAAGTTATTGAGATTTTTCATTATATTTTATAAAATGCTTAAATTTTTTGAATTTACATATTATTTATTTGTCTTATATGGAGGTTTATTAATACTTTATTATATA
>ERZ724506.730-NODE-730-length-11424-cov-7.875891_pt1 | contig 11424 bp, 10 predicted proteins | sample MGYA00376039_ERZ724506 | MGnify/ENA primary metagenome ERZ724506 (study PRJEB28724, sample SAMN07190887) | wastewater metagenome | isolation source: effluent of sewage treatment plant in Hong Hong | place: USA: Christiansburg, Virginia | collected 2016-03-01 ... | reverse complement strand
TCGGCGCATTGACCAAAGATGTGGAAGCGATTGATTTTTCGATGCGCTTTGAAGGAGTTTAAGGCATTTATATGTTTGATTTTCCCACCTTTGAGAAATACCTTTCCAATTTTGATTTTCCACATTTATTTATTGATGTATTAGGCTGGAATAATCCGCCAGCCACATACAAAAAGTGGGAATGCGATACGGTTAAGGATATTGTATTATCGTACCGTGCTATTGCCGAACTAGGTGGGATTTTTGTCATTCAAATTGTTGCCGATGCCGATTGGTTGGATGAATCCCAACGTTTACGGGTATGGAAATATATATCCCAACGCCATAATGAAAATTTGTTGATTTTTACCAATACCAAAGGTCAAGATGCGACACAAAGTTTGTGGTATTGGGTAAAACGCGATAATCAAAATAAACAAAAACTAATTTCACGCCGTCATGATTATTTCAAAGGGCAACCCGTTGATTTATTTGCCAGCAAATTGCAAGCGATGGTGGTGGAATTATCGGAATTGGATTCATCGGGGCGATTATCAGTTTTAGAAGCCGCGCGGCGTATTGCATCGGCTTTGGATGTGGAAAAAACCACGCAAAAATTCTTCAAAGCCTATCAACAGCAGCATCTGGCTTTAATCGAACATATTCACGGTATTGACGACCCGCGCGATAAACGCTGGTATGCCAGCGTACTTTTGAACCGTTTGATGTTTGTTTGGTTCATGCAGAAGAAAGGGTTTTTACAAGACCAAAACGGCTCGCAACGCTTTAACTACCTGCATGAACAGCTAGAAAAAAGTGACCAACGTGGCATCAATCACTTCTACGGCGAGTTTTTAGCCGCCCTGTTTTTTGAAGCCTTTGCCAAGCCCGAATCGGATCGCACGCCGGAATCTATTCAATTAACCGGAAAAATCCCGTATCTCAATGGCGGTTTATTTTTACCGCATAAATTGGAATTAGATGCTAATAACAATTTACGCCTTGGTAAAACCCTGCATATTGCAGATATTGCTTTTAATGGCATTTTTGATTTATTTGCAAGTTTTACATGGCATTTGGATGATACGCCCAATGGCGCAGCGGACGAAATTAACCCCGATGTGTTGGGGTATATTTTTGAGAAATATATCAACCAAAAAGCCTTTGGTGCATATTACACCCGCCCAGAAATCACCAGTTATTTAGCCGACCGTAGTATTCATAAACTCATTTTAGAGCGCATTAACGAACCCGCTATTCCTGAATTGGGTTTCAAAGAAATTCGTTTTGATAGTGTCCCCGATTTACTCGCGCAGATGAATTCCCGTACTGCATTGCGTTTGGTGAATGAGGTATTGCCAAAAATTAGCATCCTTGATCCTTCGGTCGGTTCGGGGGCATTTTTGGTGGCGGCATTAAAAAGTCTTATCCAAATTTATTCTGCGGTGGTGGGGCGTGCAGAAATGAAGATGAGTACCGATTTAGTCGCATGGTTAGAAGATATTAAAAAAAACCATGCCAGCGTCGCCTACTATATTAAGCGCCGTATCGTAACTGATAATCTCTACGGCGTGGATATTATGGAGGAAGCCTGCGAGATTGCGAAGCTACGTTTATTCCTCAGCATGGTAGCCAGTGTGCGCCGTGTTGAAGATTTAGAGCCATTGCCGAATATCGACTTTAATATCTTGTCCGGTAATTCGCTAGTCGGGTTAATGCGGGTGGATGAAGTAGAATTCAACACCAAGCAAAACGATTTATTTAAGCCCCGTTATGGTGAATTGCTTATTGAAAAAAATCGCCATTTAGATGCGTACCGCCATGCTGCCGATATAGTTGGTAAAAGTTTTAATCTGCGGGAATTGCGCGACAATATCGACCACGCAATGCGCGATGCCAATACCGTTATGAATGGTTTATTACGCGATCAATTAGAAACCGCTGGCGTAAAATTTGAACAAGCCACTTGGGATAGTGCCAAAAATAAACTCGGCAAGCCGCAAAAGCGCCAGTTATTAGATTCCGATATTGCCGCACAAACACCGTTTCATTGGGGTTATGTGTTTGATGACATCATTCAAAAACGCGGCGGTTTTGATATTGTGCTAGCCAATCCGCCTTGGGAAGTATTAAAACCGCAAGCCAAAGAATTTTTTGCCGAATACTCCGGTTTGGTCAGTAAAAATAAAATGACCATTAAGGAATTTGAAAAAGAACAATCCACACTTTTGAAAAACTCCGAAGTGCGTGAGGCATGGTTGGCGTATGAAAGCCGCTTTCCGCATTTGTCCAGTTGGTTTCGTGCTGCACCCGAATTCAAGCACCAAAGCGCGGTGGTGAATGGCAAAAAAACTGGCAGCGACATCAACTTATACAAACTCTTTGTAGAGCGCAGTTTCCATTTATTACGTGCCGGTGGGCATTGTGGGATTGTGATTCCTAGCGGCATTTATACCGATTTAGGTGCTAAAGGATTACGCGATTTATTATTTTCAGAAACAAAAATTGAAGGATTATTTTGTTTTGAGAATAAAAAAGAAATTTTTGAAGGTGTTCACCGCAGTTTCAAATTTGTGGTTTTGACGTTTGAAAAGGGCGATGAAACCCATCATTTCCCCGCCGCCTTTATGCGCCACGATGTGGAGGAATTAGCCCGTTTTCCCAAAGAAGGCGCTTTAGAATTAGACGTAAACTTAATCCGCCGTTTATCCCCCGATTCCCATTCCGTGATGGAATTTAAGTCTGCGCTGGATGTTCAAATTGCCGAAAAAATGCTGCAATTTCCTTTATTAGGAGAAAAAATTGAGGGCGTTTGGAATTTATCATTAACCCGTGAATTTGATATGACCAACGACAGTCATTTATTCAAAACCGAGGCGGGGGTTGGAAGGTTGCCATTGTTTGAAGGGAAGATGATTTGGCAATTTGATTCAGCTTATGCCAAACCAAAGTATTGGGTGGATGAAGCAGAAGGGCGCGAGGCGGTTTTAGGTAAGCGCAATGAAGATACGGGGCAATTATTAGATTACCAAGCATATCGGATTGGATTTAGAGATGTTGCATCTAATACGAATGAAAGAACCATGATTACTACGGTGTTGCCACCCAAGGTATTTTCTGGAAATACATTGGTAACATCAAAAGAAATATATGATTCATTTTCATTATTGGTAATATCTTCTTTGCTAAATAGCTTTTTAATTGATTTTTTTATAAGGAAAAAAGTTACTAGCCATTGCAATATGTTTTATGTATATCAATTACCAGTTCCGCGCCTAACAAAATCCGACCCCCGCTTTACCCCCATCGTCCAACGCGCCGCCAAGTTAATCTGCACCACCCCCGAATTTGATGATTTGGCAAAAGCAGTAGGGTTGAAAAATCACCACGACGGGGCAACCGACCCGACCGAGCGGGCGCAACTTCGGGCGGAGTTGGATGGGCTGATTGCGCATTTGTATGGCTTAACCGAACACGAATTTAGCCACATTGTGGGAACGTTTCCGCTGGTGAAGGAAGCAGTGAAAATGGCGGCGTTAGAGGCGTATCGGGGAAATTTGTAAACAAGGAAACTTGCTTCATTCACGCCGATGACGATTTAGACACGTTGATGAAATCGACACGTTTAATCAATGTGTCGATTTTTATGCTATTTATAAACATATAACACCAGTATGCCCCGCATCTTCGACAACATCAACCAAAAGCTGCTACCCATTCTCCGCGCCACACTACAAACGGCGAAGCGGGCGGATTTTTGTGTGGGCTATTTCAATCTGCGCGGGTGGCAAGCGGTTGATGATTTGATTGCGCCTTGGCAACCTGAACACGGGCAAGTTTGCCGCGTGTTGGTCGGAATGCAACGCCCGCCACAAGCGGACATCCACGCGCTGTATCGCCAAAGCACCGAAGGCGATGAGGATGCGCTCACGGGTGTGGATAACGCAACCGCACTGCGCCTCCAACGCGAGTTCGCCGCCCACTTGCGTGAGCAAATCACGCTGGGCATTCCTACAGGGCAAGACGAAGCGGGTTTGCGCCGCTTGGCACAGCAACTGCGCGGCGGGCAAGTGGTGGTGAGGCTGTTTTTACCCTATCCGCTGCACGCCAAGTTGTATTTGTTGTTTCGTGAAGACCAAAACAATCCCGCCACCGGTTTTGTGGGTAGTAGCAACTTGACGGTATCGGGCTTATCGGGGCAAGGCGAGTTAAATGTGGATGTTCTGGATCACCAAGCCACCGATACGCTGTCACGCTGGTTTGACGAGCGCTGGCATGACCGCTGGGCGTTGGATGTGTCCAAGGATTTGGCAGACATCATCGAAACCAGTTGGGCGCGAGAAGATTTAATTCCACCTTTTCACATTTATTTGAATATCGCCTATCATTTAAGTGCCGAAGCACGGGCTGGATTAAGCCAATTTCGATTACCTGCACGATTTGAAAAAGAATTGTTTGATTTTCAAAAAAGTGCCGTCAAAATTGCGGCCCGCCATTTGCATAAGCGTGGTGGAGTGTTAATTGGGGATGTCGTTGGTTTGGGTAAAACCATTATGGCAACTGCTTTGGCACGGATGTTTGAAGATGATATGGGTTATGAAACCCTCATTATCTGCCCTAAAAATTTAGAAACGATGTGGGAACATTATCGTAGTCAATACGGTTTGCGTGGAGTCGTATTACCTTTATCCCAAGTGAGTAAAAAGTTACCCGACCTCAAGCGTTATCGACTCGTTTTAATTGATGAAAGCCATAATCTGCGAAATCGAGAAGGAAGACGCTATAAAGTGATTTCCGATTACATTCAAAAAATGGATGCCAAGGTGATTTTACTCACTGCCACACCGTATAACAAAACCAAAACAGATTTATCGGCACAACTGCGTTTATTTATTGACGAAAAAACAAATATCGGCATTCGCCCAGAACACTATATGCGAAAAATGGATATGGGCGAAACTGAATTTGAGCGCAAACACCAGTGCAGCGTGCATTCGATTTTAGCAATCGAAAAAAGTGATGAGTTTGATGATTGGCGTGAATTGATTCGATTGTATATGGTTCGGCGCACGCGCAGTTTTATTTTGCAGCATTATACGCAAACGGATAAAAATGATGAAAAAGGGCGTAAATATATTATAGATAATATTGGTGAAAAGCGTTATTTCCCCACACGAAAACCTTTATCAATCACATTCCCTGTCAATGAAAATGATAGTAACGATCGCTATGCCCGCTTGTATTCTACACACAGTGTCGATGCAATTAACACCTTGCGCGTTCCCCGCTATGGCTTGGGTTTATATATTGACCCGATAGCCGCTAAAACAGCAAGCGCATCGGAAAAGAAACAAATCGACAATTTAGGAAAAGCAGGTAAGCGTCTTATGGGTTTTTGTCGCACGAATTTATTTAAGCGATTAGAATCTAGTGGATATTCTTTTCTTCAATCTATTGAACGCCATATTGCACGCAATAAAATTTATCTTTATGCGATTGAAAATAAGTGTGATTTGCCCATTGGCACATTGGATATATCTGATGATATATATGAAGATGAAGATGAAGAAAATATCATAGAAAATTTCACTGAAAGTATTTATAAAAATATCTATGAAAGATATTCCACGCAATATAAAAATAGATTCAATTGGATTGATTCACGATTTTTTAAGAAGAAATTAGCCGATGAATTAGCAGCCGATACACAAATTCTTACGGAGTTACTTGCATCCCAAGGCGGGGCATGGGAAGCGCAGAAAGATCATAAATTACAAGCCTTTTTGAAATTGATTCAAAAAACCCATGCCAAAGATAAAGTATTGATATTCACGCAATTTGCCGATACTGCCCGCTATTTGGCAAAAGAAGCCCATACGGCTGGAATTAAATACGTTGAGGTAGCAACCGGCTCAAGTTCCGACCCTTATACACTGGCGTGTCGCTTTTCTCCCGAATCAAATGGATATAAAAATAAACTTCAAAAAGGTGATGAAATTCGGGTATTGATTTGTACCGATGTTTTATCTGAAGGTCAAAATTTACAAGATTGTAATGTGGTGGTCAATTTTGATTTACCCTGGGCAATTATCCGACTCATTCAACGGGCTGGGCGAGTGGATAGAATTGGGCAACAATCGGAAGATATTTATTGTTATTCTTTTTTGCCATCCGATGGCGTTGAAAATTTAATTCAATTACGCTCTCGTATTCAAAAACGATTGAAAGAAAATGCGGAAGTGGTCGGAACGGATGAATCCTTTTTTGAAGGAGATGATGCCCATACTATCCGTGACCTTTATACAGAAAAACAAGGTATTTTGGATGATACCGATGATGAAGTGGATTTAGCATCCTATGCCCACGCCATTTGGAAACACGCCACGCAAGATAATCCCCAACTTGCCAAAAAAGTAGAAAACTTACCCCCTGTGGTTTATAGTTCTAAAGCAACAACGCAATATCAACAACAAGGTGGTGTTTTAGTTTATATAAAATCCCCTGAAGGGAATGACCATTTGGCATGGGTTAATGCAAAGGGCGAGCGTGTGACTGAATCGCAATTTACGATTTTGCGAGCCGCCGAATGTGAACCCAATACCCCCGCAATTCATCGGGCAGAAAATCACCATGAAGGCGTAGCAGCAGGTCTGCAATTGGCGGTGGAACAAGATAAATCGGTTGGTGGTGGATTGGGTCGCCCTAGTAGCCCACGCCGTAAAATCTACGATCGATTAAAACCTTATGCCACAGAACTAATGAAAACCTTACTCCGTGATGTAGAATTAGAAAGGGCTTTGGATGATATTTATCAACGCCCTTTATTAGAAACTGCCTCCGAATTATTAAATAGATTGATGCGGGGGGGTGTTAATGATTCTGAATTAGCAGAAGCCATAAAATCCCTACGTGAAGATAATAGATTAACGTATTCCGAAGAAGAAAATAATTTGCGTGAACCTTTAGTGGTTTGCTCTATGGGATTATTATGTTTTCATTAAATTAAAGGAATCACGATGCTAGATATTGAATACGACCACCCCGAAGGCACACAAGGCGTTTGCGCCACCCGCCACGCTTGGGCAAAAGTCCCGCCCGAACCATCGGCTACGGAACGCGCCGCGCTTAAAGACAAAATCCGCCGCTTATTAAAAGAGAAAAATGCGGTGATGGTGTCGCACTATTACGTTCACCCCGATTTGCAAGATTTGGCGGAAGAAACGGGCGGTATCGTCAGCGATTCGTTGGAAATGGCGCGTTTTGGGCGCGACCACGCGGCGCAAACGCTGGTCGTATCCGGTGTGCGCTTTATGGGCGAAACCGCCAAAATTTTGTCGCCGGAAAAAACCATTTTGATGCCCGATTTGGACGCGAATTGCTCGCTCGATTTGGGTTGCCCATTGGATGAATTCAGCGCGTTTTGCGATGCACACCCTGACCGCACAGTGGTGGTTTATGCCAACACCAGCGCGGCGGTGAAAGCGCGTTCGGATTGGCTCGTCACCTCCAGTTGCGCGTTGGATGTGGTGAACGCCTTGAAAGCCAAGGGACACAAAATTTTGTGGGCTCCCGACCGCCATTTGGGTGCGTACATCCAAAAAGAAACGGGTGCGGATATGGTGATGTGGAATGGCTCGTGCATCGTGCATGACGAATTCAAATCGCTGGAACTGGAATTATTGAAGCGCGAACACCCGAACGCCAAAATTTTGGTACACCCCGAATCGCCTCCGGCAGTGGTGGCGTTGGCGGATGAGGTGGGTTCTACCTCGGCGATTTTGAACGCAGCCCGCACGATGGATGCTAAAACATTCATCGTCGCCACCGACAACGGCATGATGCACAAGTTGCGCACCCAAAACCCCGACAAAATCTTTTTAGAAGCGCCCACCGCTGGCAATAGCGCAACGTGCAAATCGTGCGCCCATTGCCCTTGGATGGCAGCGAATAGCTTGGCGGATGTAGCGCGGGTGCTGGAAACGGGCGAAAACGCGATTCAAGTTGATCCCGCTTTGGGATTACGCGCCCGTGTTCCGATTGACCGGATGTTGGCGTTTACAGCAGCCCTTAAAAACGGGACGGATAGCGGGAAATTGGTTCCGAATATCGGGGCGGCGTAGGCTCCAGCCGCTGGAGTGTTTCGTGGTAACTGCGCAAAATCGCGCTGATTTGCGCATTATTGTGGGCAAAATTGCGGCATTGGCGGCAGATGAGGCGATGGGGTTCGGCTTTCAATCGGGTCAGCCACCCCGCTTCCTCGAACTGGCCGGACGTATGTAGAAAAGTGAATTCTTGGCAATTCATGAGGGCCGCCTTCCTTGAAACCATTTTTCATTCAAACACAACTGAATCTGTTTGCGCGCACGGCTCATGCACTGCCAGTAATCGGTTTTGCTCAAGCCCAGCGTGTCACAAATCTCATCGGCATCGCATTCCAACAACTCTTTCATGCTAAACACGCGGGCGGGTTTGGCAGGGAGCTGGTTCACGCAAATATCCACCATGCGGAAAAATTGATGGGTTTGCAATTTTTCTACCGGTGTTTGCCACGCGGGGGGGGCTACGCCGTCTGCCCAATGCCCACGTTGATCAAACAAAGTCTGGTCGATGTCGTCTTCCGAGAGGGTGCTGTAACTCACCTCGGTGCGGTATTTATGCCGCAGCCGATCGGTGATTTTGTGTTTCAAAATACCAAAAATATAGGGTTTGACACCACTATCTGCCCACACCTGTGCAGGGCTGGTGAGGAGTGCGGTGAGGGCATCCTGCACCGCATCCTCGGCTTCTTCGCGCGGTTGCAGGTGCAACAATGCAAAGCGCAGCATGGGGGTACGCAGGTCTTTGGTAATTTGGACAAAATCAGGTGGGGCGTTCATTTCTCGGTAAGCATACATCAAGAGCGTAACGCCCACCACCTTGTGTGCATACCACCATCAACATCGCCGCAATCATGAGCGGTACTTTGAAGCCCTGCCCTGCATCGGTGTCGATTTGGTTCCAACCCGACCAACCCAAATCAAAATGCACCGTATAAACCGCCACCCAAGTGACGTAGAGCAAACCCAACGCCGCCAAGCGACTGCCCAATCCCAGCAAAAGCAAGCCACCCAAGACCACCTCGCCGATGCCCGCTAAAACCCAGTTGCTATTGGCACTAATCCACGCTTGGGGAATCGGAAAATGGAGGGTTGCAAACCATTGTGGCGCTTCCGGCCCCGCTGCGAGTTTGCCCCACCCCGCGCGAATAAATTCTTGTGCCACCCACACCCGCACCAGCAAAAGCCCGATGCCGTCCAGCGTGTTATGCAGCATCTGATTGAGTTTCGCGTTCCAAATAAGTAAGGAATTCATTTTTCAAATCTCCGTAATAGGGGGATTCCCACTGAGATTGCCGGACAAAATCGGCTATCAAAAGATTCCATTTTTCCTCACCCAGTTGCGCACGCAGCGCGGGGAAGGAGGCTTCGACCATCTGGCTCGCGCCCAACCACACGAGATGGCGATAAACGCGCATTCCTTTTTCGGAATAACCCGCTGGGAGGGTCTCACTGCGCCCCCTTACATAGTCGTAAAACGCATGGGTGTTCGTTTGAGACATTCCAGCTCCCGATTGATAATTTCCAGCGTGGGAATATCGTTATCCCACTCCAGCAAAATAGGCAAACCCTGTTGCTGGTGCAAACGCTGCGCCATTGCAACGGTATCGGGCGGGACGCTTTGGCTGTGGGTGTCGATGAACAATTCAAAGCGTTCATCCCACTCATGCCCCGCAACGTGCATATAACGCACGCGCCGCATATCCAAGCCCGCCACAAATTGCGCCAAACCCGTACCGCCGTGATTCTTGAAATTCACGTCGATATTGTTCAAATCCAGCACCATGTCGCAATCCGCCAAATCCAGCACGGTATTGATAAATTCCAATTCGGTCATGGTTCCGGTATTGGTGTACCAAGTGCTGTTTTCGATAGCCATGCGCTGCCCCAAAATATCTTGCGCACAGCGAATGCGTTCGGCGATTCGGCGTGCTTCGGGTAGCGTGAACGGCACGGGAAACAGGTCGTAAAGCTGGTGGGCATCGCCGCTGGCAGCAAGATGGTCGGAATAGTGTGGGCAATTCAAATCGGCTATCAGCGCCTTTATTTCGCGCAAGAAATCCTGATTCAACGGCGCGAATCCGCCCAAATTGAGTGAAACACCGTGCAAATACACGGGTCTGCCGGATTCAATGAATTGGTAAAGCGGGGTACGGTCGCGCCGCACCCAGTTTTCTGCCACTACTTCAAAGAAATCGGCCTGCACTGCCGACATATCCCAGTCGGTCATTTCCCTGCGAAAGCCCAAGCCAGCCATGGTGCGAACGCTTATTTAGCTGCGTCTTTGGGGGCGCTAGGAGCGCTGGCTGGCTTTTTGCTGCAAGCGGCATCTTTTTTACTGCACGCTGCATCCTTTTTGCCACAAGCAGCGTCTTTCTTGCTGCACGCTGCATCTTTAGCGTGGGCGGGCTTTTTGTCGGTGCTGGTTTTTTTGCCACAGCTACCGGCTCCGCATTTGGTATCGGGGGCTTCGCCTGCTGCGAATGCAGAAGCAGCGAGGAGCGAAGCGGCCAAAGTAGCGATGGATTTAATGGTAGTCATGAAAAGGCTCCTAGAGGTTGCAAATTGAACAAAAGTGAATGTCATTGTGTTGACACTGCTTAAGTCGTACCCAGTCGCCGATTCCCGACAAGTTCCTGCAAAAAAATCAAAAAATCTTCAAAAAAAATTTTAGTGGGCTGGGTGCGTGTGTGCCGCTTGAATCGGAACGTGCGCCCGCAGCTCTTTCATGCGATTGGCATCATCCACAAACACGAGTTTGGGTTCAAAGGTTGCTACTTGTTCTTCGGGGATTTGGGCAAATGCCGCGATGATAATGAGGTCACCGACCGCCGCACGCCGTGCCGCCGAACCGTTCACCGAAATAATGCCTGTACCGCGTTCACCGCGAATGGCGTAGGTAATGAAGCGTTCGCCGTTGTTGATGTTCCAGATATGGACTTGCTCGTTCTCGGCAATGTTGGCTGCATCGAGCAAATCTTGGTCAATAGCGCAAGAGCCTTCGTAGTGCAGCTCGCAATCGGTGACGGCGGCGCGGTGAATTTTGGATTTCAACAGGGTTCTAAACATAGGTAGCAGATTGAATAACAGGTTAGTTGGAGTTGGTTCGGTCAGAATTGACAAATTTCAGCACAAAGACGGAATGCGGGATTTGGAACGATTGTTCCATCTCCAGCGTCAGCACGCGCATGACCTCGGCATACTCGCCAAAAACTTGGGTACTCATGCGGTTGCATTGCACGCACACGGTGGTGTGTGCTTGCAGCCGCTGAATGAAGTCCTTGATGGGCGCGAGATACTCGGCTTGCAGGGGGTAGTAACTGATGTCGACGGAAATTATCATGGATTC
>ERZ724506.729-NODE-729-length-11426-cov-7.553601_pt1 | contig 11426 bp, 5 predicted proteins | sample MGYA00376039_ERZ724506 | MGnify/ENA primary metagenome ERZ724506 (study PRJEB28724, sample SAMN07190887) | wastewater metagenome | isolation source: effluent of sewage treatment plant in Hong Hong | place: USA: Christiansburg, Virginia | collected 2016-03-01 ... | reverse complement strand
CCCAAACCCCAAACCCCAAACCCCAAACCCCAAACCCCACATTAATTATTAAATGTTCTTAATTATAATTTTATATAATAAATTATTAAATTTCTAAATATTCTTCAAATTGTTCTTTCATAATTTGGGCGGAAATATTCTCAGTGACAATTAAGGAAGTCTTTATAGCAAAACATAAAAATGACTATGCACAATTAATACTATCAGGTTCGACTGAATAATAGTTGAGGTCTTGAAGATTCTTATTTTAAGCATTATTTTTTATGAAACTTAAAATAGTATTGCTTTACTCTTCATCTTCTGTTAGTTCTGGTATTAGTTCACTCATATGTTTTTCTCCTTCTAGTTACTCAATAATGATTTTTATAATCAAAGTTTTGAATATTTTAATAAATTCGGCTTGATAAATATTAATTTGTTTTTGCTTTTATGTTTGATTTAATCCTTAAACGAAAGAAGCTCTCATTTCACTTAGTTCTATAAATGGCTGTAATATCTCCTCTTTAGACTCTGATGAGTTATAGATGTAGATTAGCATTGATTGCAAAATATGATCTGAAAAAATTTCTATTCCCCAAAATTCTTATTTAACCCCTAATGCTTATAAATAAGTTGTGTATTCATTAGACTATAAATACTGTTGTTATATTAAATATTATTCATACAAATTTATATTTTTTTTCCCCCCTATATAAGAATTTTTAAAGCTAATAGCATCAACAGCAACTATTTGTTCATCCTCAAGATCTTCTATTGTTACATAAATGAATTGGTTAGGAAGAGCATTGATTAATAATGACCCTGATAACATTTATTCATAGAGATGAATATATGCTTAAGAAATGTATTCTTCTTTTTTCTCCAGATATACTTTCAAACTAGTGTCTTTAGCTTTCTTAGATAATTTACTATTAATAACAAGATTTAAATTTACCTTTTTTTCTGCAACTTGTCTCAACTCATAGAAATTTAGATTTTCATCATAAAAGCAACCATAGAACTAATAATTTGAATTTTCATTATCCTCAGTATTTAATATGTGATTAAAGAAATTAACTTTGTTATTTAGATGATTGATTAGGTTTAGTTTGTCCTTATATGTTTTTGAATTTTATAACTTGGCAAACTGAATATTTAAATCTAAATTATTTTCTTTTTTTTTCTCCTCAATAGTAATTTATTAAGGTTTGGAATATTTCTTTTAAAGTTTTTAAATACTTTGATTTGATAATTAATGACAAGCTGTTTATTATGTCAAGGCTTTCTCAGTTTTAACTTCAGAAGCTTTTAAAAATTTCTCAAGTTGATAATTAATTTTTGGCATTTAATAATTTGCAAAGGCAATTATTAGGATTTGCAAAAACTTTTTAGTGCATGCTGTATTCGTTTTTATTTATTTATCCAAATCTAGTTTTTCAATTTTATTTTCATCTACATTTAAAATTTTTTGTTTTTCAAATAATTTATTTTGCTATTTCTAAAAATCTAATAAAGATTTTTACTCTGTTTATAAATATTCTTTTACAGTACTTGCATTAATTTTAATTTTTTTGGCTGTTTTTTTATTTTGCTGAACTAAATTTTAAATAGTTTTTACAGGATATCTATCCTAATCTTATTCTTATTATTATTCCTATTATTGTTACTCATTTGTAATCTTTTTGTTCTTCTTTCCTTTTTTGCTTTTTTTGTTTTCTTATTATTCTTATTATTCTTATTATTCTTATTCTTGAATCTGCTCTTCTTGTTCTTGCTAAGTTTCTTTTTATTATTTCTTTCTTCTGTTAGTTTTTTTCTTTTAATCTCCTTTTTATTTCTTTTGCTTTTCTTTTTTCTTTTTTAGAATATTTAATTATTATTATTCTTAATTTTAAGTTTAATTTTGCTCAGTTTTGTTTTTTATTTACTTATTTGGAATTTCTTATTCTTCTTTTTTGAAAATGAAATTTAATACCGAGTAACCCTCCTCATCTAGTATTTTTACTTTAATAAATTGAATTATTACTCCTACTAAAAATAAAATAAGTATAAATAGAAAAATGCCGACTATTATATTGAACCAATCCATTTAATTTATAAATTTGTAATATATTATTTTATTGATTTTAATTTAACAAAAATAAATTTATTGATATTTTTAATGAAGTGAAATAAGCTTGCTAATTTCTAAAAAAGATGATTATTGGTAACATACAGGGCACTGATTATTTTCAGCTTATAATCATTATAAATAACTTTTACTAAAATAGTATAAGCATTCTTGACATTGTTGATAAGTTACATCTTTATTAGAATGTAGAATAATCTTACCAGTAGCCATGTCATGTTCGTATTTTATATCACATTATTAACAGCTAAAACAAAATTCTGATGTCAGGGTTCGACTACACTATTAACATGAAAGCAAAAATTCTGTATTGACCTTGTTAATATCTTATTATTATAATGATTGCACTTTCATTTACAAACTCTAAGGTATTTGCTTGTCCAGCTATAAATTATATATTTATTTAGCTAAAATAATAGCCACGCTTATTTACTAAGATTTAAAGCATTCAAGAATTCCTTAGCATAGAATATTAGCAAATTAATATTTGAATAATTATGGGTATTAAGAAATTGCTAAAATTAAATTGCTAGCTAGATAAGATTCTTCTAATTTGATATATCTTTTTGCCAAACTATAGCAATGATAATAATAAAATAGTTGTTTTAAGTCAATATTTTCTCTATCAACTTAGAGAAAATTATACAAAGTAATTTTGATGTTGCTATATTTTCCTAGTTCTTGATCCTAATTTATTAGTTTCTCAATAATTTCTCAACAAAGATTTTTTTTATTAAGTTTTTATAGTATTTGATATATGTATATTTGTTCCACAGCTTCATCTCATTGTAATGTATTTAATACCTCTAAATATTCTTGTTTTTGATTAATTATTTATAAAACTTTAATTAATTCATGGTAGTTTTTGGATTATAAATACAACTTTATAGCTTATTTTGTATCACCATTTATTAGGTAAAACTAAGCAGCTTTATTGAAATCTTTATTAGACTCAAAATACTAAGCTAAATAAATAGATGTTTATTTATTGGGTAAAAAATCTAGCTAAGATAATATATCTACTCTATTGTATTTAATAGATAGCTCCAAAGCCTTGTTTTGATCACCACATAATATATAAGATTCAATAATGTTTTCTATTTTGTAGTTGTTTTTTATATAATATTTTAGTAATTGAGCAGATGCTTTAACTCAAAAAGACACTTCTTCATTACTATTTATTATATTTTTAGCTTTTTCTGGTAGATTGTTTTATAGATAAAATTTAACTATCAAATCATTTCTTTTGGTTCAGAGTATTATTTATTCTGACTTTTTCTAATTTTTAATATTATAATAAAACTTCGATAATTAAATTAAAATATTTTCATCTAGTATGTGCTGTTAATATTTTAAATAATAATTATCGATTTAATTAATTACTTACTAGTTATTTAATTCATTTTAGCATAAGCAGCCTATTGCTAATTGATATAGTTGCAATTTATCATAGATGAAGAAACTAAAATTATATTTATTTTTTTATGAGCAAAAATCTATTAGTTTATTTAGGTTTTATTTTTGTTATAACTTATTTAAGTTATTAATAAATTCGTTTTATTAATCAAATAAGATGTTAACTAGACATTTATGATACATAATTTTTTCTTTAAATTCTTCTTCTTCACAATATTATATTAATTGATCCATTTTTTATTAATAGCTAATAAAATCTTTATCATTATTTAATATTAATAATTTTAGCTGTTTAAAATAAGTTTTTATAATTTGTTTTACTTAAAGATGATTTATAGCAATTTTTAATGCTTATTCATATTAGTTAGTATCAAGACATAATCACCATGATTACAAGTATAGCTATTAATCAATTAAATATTTAATTTAATCATTATATTGTTAATTCAGTAAATAATAATATATGTTTTTATTTTCTTAAATAGAATTGTTTTCAGATAATTAATTATAAAATATTTACTCAATATTTTCTTCCTAAAATTAGCAACATTGACTGGTTATATTATAGCAACCATCCTCTTAAGACAGTTCTTTTAGTTTAATTATTTCATCTTAATTAATCTCAAGGCATTTGAGCATTACTATTGATATCTAATAATCTTTATTTAGCAAACTTAAATCATAATTGAATCTATTAAATTATAATAGGCCATCTTTTTCAGTTAAATAAGAATAATTATTTAAATAAAACTTGTTAATCATATTTTTATCATTTATTGAACTAATTTCGCCTTTTCTTAATTTTATTAATTTAAATCAATCTTAATATTGAGTAATTATTGGATTTATAATATCATCTTTTAAAGCTAGTAGCTAAATACTATATTGTAAATTTGGTTTCTAATAGATTTGAAGAATTATTATTTGATTTGAGTTTTTAACAAGAGCGTACTAATAACTATCAATTTCATCCTACAAAATCTATAAAATATTAAAAGTCAGGTTAATTTAGCCTATAATTTAAAATGTCATTTTATCCACTATAAAAAACATTTATTCACTATCTTATAAAATATAATACTATAAACAGTTAAAAAAGATAAATTCTATATTTTACTATAATTTTAATTTGTTTTCGTTTTATTTTAACTGTTTATTGTATTAAATTATTTGATTATTTTTTATCATTATTATATTATCATTATCGACTATAATTTATTTGTAAAAATTATTCTTTAAATCATAAATAATATTTTAATTATTCTAAGTACTACAAATAATATCTATTTATGTTATTGCAAAGTTTTTTTATAATATATAAAAATTCTAAGTGTTATATGATTAAATAATTTAATCATCTGAATTAAAATTACATTATTCTTAATTTACTATATATTAAGTAAATAGATTATTATAACCATATTTATATATTTAATAACCTTCTGAATATAATATTAACAAAATATTTTCTTAAATATAAAAATCTATAATTTAAAAATCATAATTTATTTTTTGAATTATTTTATCTTATTCGTTTATTATTATGTTATTCTAATCTTATTGTTAAATAATTAAATTATTGTAATAGAAAACCTTTCGTTAATTATTAAAAGATACATAAACTATGTCTTTATCTTGGTTAATAATTACTGCATTTATAGAGATTGGGTCAAACAATATCTTATCTATTATATTTGATTAATTTGAGGATTTTATTCCTTGATTTTTTACACTTTAATAATTATTTGCGTTGATAACTTTTAGTTAGAATTTGCCAGATATATATAAATATTTTAAGATAGAACTAAAAAATATTTAATCTATTTCATACTAAAATATTTACTTTGAAAAAACTTCATTAAAGTTTTAATGTTAATCTATTTAATATATAATTAATTAGCCGGTCTTAAATCCTAAAAATATTTAACTATTCTCATGGATATAAAAACAACTTAATCTACCATAATTCAAAGAAAAACTTTACTTTACCTATAATTAAGTTAAACCCTAATCATAATAACATATTTAAGTGTTGTTTTATTAGAGTACAATATAATTAATATTACCAATTAAAAAAAGACAAAATATTTACTGTAAAACTGAAGGCATTAGAATATTTAAATCTTTTATGGTATTGTCACTTAAGTTATAAATAAAAGCTTAATATGAATTATTTATAAAAATATATCTTTAATCTTATTACTATTGGGCAAATATAATAGCAGAGTCAAAATCAGATTAGTTTATAATTTATTTTTATATTAAGTTGTAAAAAATTAGCTTTTAATTTTTTTCTTATAATAGAAGAAAGTTTTATTCTTGTTATAAAAACTAAATAGGTTCTTCATTTGATAATTTAAAATTTAATTTAATTATAGACAAATCTTTATCTATTATTAATAGTCGTCATTGGCACTGAATATAAACAATATGATTATTTGGTTTAGAGTTAATGAATTATATATTATTTTTAAACTATTAAAAAACTAATTCTTATTTAGTTTTTATATTTCTAATGTATAATGTTTTTTAATCCTACAACTTTGAGTATAAAATATTATCATTTATTATCATTATGATCTTTTCATATTTAATATCATTGTATAGAATATTATCTAGTATTCAAGGGAATTCCTTTAACTCCATTATTATATAATAAAAAGTATAATGAATAAAAATCAAGCTATAGTAATAGACTCCGGAAGTTATTTAACCAGAATGGGTTATCAAGATGAATTGTAGCCAAGTGTATGCTTCCCAACAATCATAGGCGAGCCTAGATCACAAGACATTATTATTGGAGTCGATTAAAAAAACTATTTTGTGGGAAACGAAGTTATGGGTAAAGAGGATTTACTCAATATTGTAAGCCCAATCATTAATAATAACATAATAAACTGGGAGAATATGAGAAGAATTTGGGAGCATGGTTTATCAAACGAGTTACAAGCAGACTATCAAGTTCATCCAATACTATTAGCAATTCCCCCTGCAAAAGATTACTAATACAAAAATAAACTTTTTGAAATATTTTTTGAAAACTTTAAAGTAAACTAATTTTATCCTATGCCAAGCTCATCATTAGTTTTATTTTCTCTGGGAAAAACAACAGGAATTGTTTTAGACTCCGGCTATTGATAAACATATGCAATTCCTGTATACGAGGGTTACTCTATTCCCTTTGGTTTAAAGACCACAAAGATAGGGGGTCAAATAATGACCCAAAAACTGATAGAGTTTTTCAAGGAATAAAATTAATTTGATTTGCCAGCTTATAAAAGCGAAGATTTTTTTAACGAAATAAAATAAAGTCATTGTTATGTGTCTCTTAACTATGATTCATAAATCAAAAACAATAATTTAGTTAAAAACCAACAAGATAATCTGCTTCTGCCAGATGGAAAAGAACTTAAAGTTACTAGTTAGTTATTTAAATGTCCAGAAATACTTTTTTAGCCTTCAAAATATTAAATTGAGACTCAGAGCATTCATGAGATAACTTATCAATCTATTCTGAAGTGTAATTAGGAGATAAGAAATGAGATGTACGAGAACATCGTACTTGCTGGAGGAAACACTCTATTTAAATAAATAAACTAAAGATTCTTCAGAGAAATAAGTGCATTAGCACCCAGTACAGTTAAGGTTAATACTATAGCTCCTTAGAATAGAGATGTTTCCTCGTGGTTAGGAGCCTCAATACTATCATCTATGGATTCTTTTAGGACTTAGTTTATTAGTTAAAAAGATTTTTGAGAATTTGGCTCTTCAATTATTTAAAGAAAAATGCTTTAATAAAATTTTATTATTTTCAATTATTCTATAGCTTGTATATGTTATTAGCTGTTGATAAGAAATTGCTTATAGACTTGCCACAATGTTATAAGCAGTTTTTTTCATTTTCATTTAATTAAGGAAACATAAATTCCTTTACACATAATGCAATACAATCTTATTATATATTTCTTTTCATTTATAAGTAGTCTTATAATGCCTCTGATTTACTCATAATTATAATAACAAAATAAAGATTATTTAGTGTTGGTTTTGCTTTTTTAAGTTCATCTTTTTCTTCTTTTAAGGCCAGGAAAGAAAAGAGGGCCTTGAGGCCTTTCATATATAACATTTTGATATTTAAGATTCAGCTTAATAAACTCTGTTATCTTTGATCAATGTAATTCAATTTTACCATTACTAAAATACAAGCATGAGTTGTTTTTCTAAACACCTATTATAGGAATGTTTTAAGCCTATAAAGAGTTTTGAATAGAATTAAGAGGATGTCTGGCTAATTGCACTTAACTTCATGTTTCTTAGTAATGCTTAAGAATTGAGGTTCTTTGCTATATACTTTAGTATCTTTGTAAAACATCTTTATTAAAGAAGCATTAACAGCTAAGAAGTTCTCAATATTAAGAATCTTCCTGAGGAACTCCTTATTATTATAATTATGCATCCCCGCTCTACTCTTGTAAATTATCTTAAGTATTATAATTAATATTACAAGGATTAATTTATGAGTTTATAGAATTTATGTTTGAGGTATCAGTTTATGTTTAATTAAATTAAAGTTCAAGTTTCATTTTATAACTCAGTTTAAATTAATGAAAAATATAATTAATTAAAATTTTATGGGCGAATAAATTAAATTTTATTATTCAAAATTTTATGGTTGGATTTCAATTCTACATTGGTTTTTATACATATTATTTTTATATCTTATTATATTGCTGGGGATATATATTGGTAGCCATATAGACTTAAACAAAACAGAGTACTATAAATAATAGTTAACTTAATATGACTTTCTAAGTGTACAATGTTAGGATAATTATGGAATATAAAAAGTTTACCAGACTAATATAGACTAAATTGATGATTGATTAAATATAAATTTTAAAGTAAATTAAGTAGCTTTTAATATTATAGAATATTACCACATTAGAAATACAGTTTTTAGACATTGTTAAAACCTGTAAAATTTATATGTGTTTTAATGTAAGGATTTATTAACCATAATATAAATAGTTTGAATAGTGTTAAAAATTTGAAGTGCAACATTAACAACCTAATTCTTTAATATAGTTAGATGGACTTGTTTATTTATAATAAAACATCATTAATTAAAATAAGTAATATTAAAAGTATTTATATTAACAATAATAACAACTATATTAACTACAATAAAGTGAAGGACTAAATATTAACAAGTATTTCTGTAGATATAAATTCATAAAATGAATTTGGTTTATTTTTTAAGCTAAACCAAAATCATAAATATTTGTTGAATTAATAAAAATTAGAGATCAATATTAATACTGATGCTTATTTCAAATAAACATATAGAAAAAGTTTGTTAGAAATTACTATTGACTTTATGAACTATTTTATTCCATTCACAATTATAATGATCTATTTTTTTAAATAGATAATTAAAGCTTCATATTTTATTTCTATGACATTTTAAATAATTATAATATATAATGGAAATAAAGCAACAGAACTTAATGGAAACACTAATTCAGCACTAGTGTGTAGGAATTAACTAGGAGCAAATAGGCAACTTACTTTCTTTATTTAGTTGAATATTAAGCCATAATCTTGAATCCTCTTGTCCAAATACATAGGAGCATAGACTAAATATTTTAAGCTAATTTCCAAATCAATAAGAGAAAACCATTAAAATATTTAATGATTTGGAGAAGTACAAATCTTATCCATTATTAGACAAAATCATTCAAACCATTTTCTTGATAGCTCAGGATCAAAATCAAAGCAAAATAAAAACTAGTTATATTGATATGAAAAATACGATCTTCAGTTTACCCACATGACAATCAATACTATAAAGCTCCTTTGTTAAATCAAACAGATCAAATATAACTCCTCTTGATAATTCATTTATTGAGAGTGTATTGTGAGATCTATTAAATGTATTCTAAGACCTAAAAAGTGTTTACTTTGATTGGGACGAGAATTTGCAAATGTTTATTATAAAATAACAGTATTAGAAATTCCTAAATCTTTCAGAAAGCAAATTGTTAATTCAGCTAGGGGAAATAGGTTTTATGTATAGAGAAATATAAAATGGAATTAAGTATCTCTAAATTAATATCAAATCGTTAACTCATCAGTCATTTATTGAGGCTGTAAAATCAGAATTATATTTGTATTTTGAATTTTTAACAGGATTAGAGGAACAACTAAGACAGAACTAATCTCGTCAACAGCCTAATTTAATTGAAATATACTAGATGTGCCAGTGATAATACTAGGTCATGAACGGACTAATGATGATTGTATAAGAAGCTAAGAAACTAAACTCCTCGGAATTACTAAGCTGATTATCAATGGAATATTATTAAACTTTGGGGCTATAATAAGACTATTAGAAGAATTTGTTTTTTAAATCCTGTTGAGGCTTTATTGAGTTTTTGAATAATTGGATTTATTAGGGAGAAATTATGGATCCTTTTAACGAATTCTTTGTTTAAATAAATCCAAAATGCTAGCAGATTAGTGACTACTGGTTTAACGGCCTTTTGTATAAGAAGAAATATGTTCCCACTTTTCTAAGTATTAATTTAGCTTAGAACATTAGAGATTTAGGAAAGGTGCTTTGATTGTTAAAAAAAATAGATATAAATTTTATTATACAAAATAATTAAAGTAAATAGAAATTATTAACAATAGATATACTTATCTATCCAGAGGCGACTAATTAGTTTAGTTCTGCAATAGCTTAGGAACTTTAGTAATATAATTGTTGATTGGTTTATTATATTTTGGAAGAGAAAAAGTTAAGATAAACTCTGGATATAATTCATGGAGCTTTTTTGACTGAAAAGGGGGAAATATTTTTAGATTTTCTGACCCATCTAGATTAAGATATAGGCTTATAACAACTTAAGAGAGGGCTGAGACACTAGCTAAACTATTGCTTAGAAACATCTCTATTAAAAAATACATAAAGCTTTTAATAACTATAGGAAGTTATTTTTGAGCAACTTAAATGTAAAATTCTTGACTCCGATTTCAGTCACAAAGGAGTTATATAAAGAGAAAGATTTAAAGCTTTAATACCTTTCTCTATTATTGCCTAGGAGTTTGAAACGCCCTTAAATTATTTTTTAAACAAGAACACTTTGGAAAAATATACAAACTGTTTCCGATTTATACTTACGCTAAAATCAGAGATATATTAACTGAATTGAATATGGAAATAATAAAAGAGCTTCAGAAAAAACAAATAGAGCTATGTGATGCTATTAATTGACATTTCTATGCAGATAAGATAGGTGCTCTTCAACTTCATAAGCTCGATTTTAAGATATTGGCTTAATGATATAATTAGTGTTGCCAAGCTGACAATGAATTTTAAAGATATTTAGAATTTGGATCTTGGGGAAATGATTAACATGCATGACATTTTTGTGGAAAATATTCACTAAAATATCTCTTTCGATTAGCAACAAGATGTTTAGACCAATCTATTGTAAATCATTGAACTATCTTAAATATTTAAGTAGTAGTTTAATGAGGTTTTTCTGGCTCTTAAGAACAACATAGATGGAATCGATGAGGATTCTATAGACTCAATTGACAGACTAGACTAGCAAAACTTAGGTCATGTGTTTGCATTAAGCGAAGAGTTTCTAAAGACAACCATTCACACGTTTAATAAACTAAGAGAAAGAATTAATAGGAAGGTTATTGAGTTTCTGAGTAATCATAAAGAGAGTACATTTAAGTCGGTACTAGATGGAAATGATTATTATTTCAGATTAAGATAATAATACTTGGGCTTACACCCAGACACTGTTTTATTATAAAGAATTATAATTTTATAGAATTTTATATATGCTAATTATTTACATTAAATAAAGGGGTTTGGGGTTTGGGG
>ERZ724506.728-NODE-728-length-11428-cov-4.227205_pt1 | contig 11428 bp, 14 predicted proteins | sample MGYA00376039_ERZ724506 | MGnify/ENA primary metagenome ERZ724506 (study PRJEB28724, sample SAMN07190887) | wastewater metagenome | isolation source: effluent of sewage treatment plant in Hong Hong | place: USA: Christiansburg, Virginia | collected 2016-03-01 ... | reverse complement strand
CTTCAGATGAAGGTCTGGTTCATGGCCCAGGCTTATATCCTAAGCCGGGAATTCATCGACAGCTTCCTAGAATGGGATAAGGTTCACGCGATCGGCGGGCGCATGGCTGACGACGAACACCTGGCGCTATATTGCTACGCGAATAACATCCCGGTCCTAGCGACGGTCCCTAGCTTGGTAGAACATCTGGGGTGGCGTACTACTACAATCGACGAACGCCGTCCAAATAAGCGCTACCTGGAAGTCAGTCGCCGGGTCGCCAGTACGTTTATGGGGTTCGAGAACAGCGCGACCGAAATCGACTGGGCGGTAGGATTCAGGAATCCCCAGATCGATAGATCGAAGGGCCACTGGGATATATTCAGTAAGTGGTATCAGGATTAAGCGGGGACTAGACAACGCATATAAATAGCTATAGTATAAATGCAGGAGGACCACTATATGTTATACAAGTTCACCGGTAAACCAGATAGAACCTTCCCCAACCTAGTCACCGGCAAAGTGTACGACCTCACGATTCAGGAACGTAGTCGCGGTATGCTCGGCTTCCTGGTCGGCAATACCTACCCCATCATCACCCACCCGATTCAGTGTCCTTATAGTTCGTGGGAATCATTTAACCGTAACTGGGAAAGGGTATAAGTATATGAACGGATTCGAAATCACCGTCCCCATGCCGGGACAGCAATCACTAGGGATCATCGACGAAGCCTACACCGACTTCGTAAACGCAAAGCGCGACCTTGCGTCGCGGAAGAAGTCGATCGACCTAATCCTTCGCAACGATAAGGAATACATGGAAGTCGAAACCGAACGCGCCCGGGCGCTCTCGAAGCGGAAGATCCGCAAGGCGAAGCTAATGGAAGACCCGATCGCCGCGAAACAACTGGCCGACCTCAATATCAAAAAGCTGGAAGTCGAAGGTAGGCGGGAACGCTTATCGGGCCACCTGGTCAACTACGCCAAGTCGAACGGCCACGTCGTAAAACTACCAAGCGGGAAGTCTTCCTTCTACATCAAAGAATCGGCCAAACTGCAAAAAATGAAGGGGAATCTGTGATCGCCATAATCAGAATCAGCGCGAAGGATAGTAAGACCGGGAATTCCGGATTCTTCCCTGATAAGTTTAGTCAGGTGAAAGCCTGTAATGAAAGCCTAATCCGCGCCGGTGAATGTGAACGACTGTATCTACTCGATAACTGTCCCCCCGAATGGCTGACGTACTTCGAACAGTTCGGCCGCGCCTTCCCCGGTGTGTGGGGTAAGAAGGAAAGCCTGTGGGAAGCCTACCGCGTCGCCAGCACCCAGAACCAGAATATCCTATTCCTAGAAGATGATTATCTGTGGCGTCCCGGGACCCTCGACCAGCTGGACCTAGCGATCGAACACTTCGGGTGTGCTTCCCCCTACGATCACCCGGACCAGTACAGCGACGACAAAGAGGTCGCCGAAGTTTATCGCTTCAATAACCAGTTATGGCGCCACTGTCTGACGAATACCCACACCTTCGGGGTACGCCATGAGATATTCAACGAACACTTAGACGCGTTCTACTACGGCCTACACGACTGGCAGATGTGGTTCAAACTAAAAACGGAAGGGGTGAAACTCTATACCCCCCTGAACTCATTCGCGACACACCTAGCCACCGGCCACCTAGCGGTCGGTGTCGACTGGGAAGCTGTAAAGGGGGAATTGTGAAGACCGACCACCGCGCCGACATCGACATCGTCCGAATGATGGGGCTACCCCGTAGCATGGACGAAGTCGCTATCGAAGAAGGCCGCAAAACCTTCGCCTACGCCTGTCTGGTCCTACATTATTCATTCGTCGATCTGTGGGCGGCGATTAAGGAAGCCTGGAGGATAAAATGATATTACGTATCAACGAAGCAGAACTGAAGTACCTACGCGCCGTAGTGGCTGAAGACCTAAAAGAGTTCGATAACTTCCCGGTCGCCGATTCTCATAGATGGGAAGGCGCATATCAGACCGCCAAAAATCTCAAAGCTAGGTTCGTAGCCCTCGAACGGATCCGTATAAATAACGACAGGCCGGAAGCCAAAATTATCCGGGCTAGGACTATATGACGCCAACGATCGAAGATCTAATCGCCCTAATCAATCGGACCGAACCGGATCACATTCAGGGTCTATTCGATCGCAAGTTCGACGGATCCTGTCCCTGCTTCTGGGGTAGTAAGCTAATAGATGGCCACCGACTATACGTTCATGGGACCTGCTGGCGCGTCGCCAAAGTCGGGAACCAGGACCTATACGTCTGGGGTAACTTCGTGAAGAACGACATCAGGCGGGTAGGGGAAGCGATCAAGCGGAAGCTGGACCGCCAGGAATGGTATCACGAATACACACTAATTACGCATAAAGAAGGTACTCGACCATTTAATCGCAAGCGCTCACGGTCGTAGGCGCGGGAAGGAAGGATATATGGCTACACAAAGCCGAAGGAAGTTATATAAGAAAATGACGGAAGCGTGGTTCCGTGAGATTAAGAAGGATCTACCAAACCACCCGAAGCTAGCTAAGTCGATGAAGCGACTAGGCAAGTTCTACGAGATCAGTAGTACCACCATGGATAAGGTCGTGAAGGCCCGAAACTGGGTCCACTACCTCGAACTTACTAAAGTCGTCTATGATCGCCGGTTCGGCAAAAAACCCGGGACCGTTCCCATGTTCAACGAATCAAAGCCAGAAGCGACAACCCCAGCGGTCGACAAGTCGGCCCAGGTTCACGCTGACGCGGTCGATGAGAAGCCCAAGTCAGTAGCCGCGGTAGCCGCCGCCGTCGCCCATTCGGTCGTCGAACGGGAACTAGCCAAGCGGGTACAGTCGGCCGGTGTGGTCGTCAAGTATGCCCCAGGTATCACCATGAAGACATCGATCACGAACGGGGTAACGATCATCGATCTTACGCCTGACCGTAAATACTGGCTAGTCAAAACCCTAGCTATGGCCATGGTCGCCGTGGGGTCGGTCCTACTGATTCTTCCCTATCTGGGTCGCTAGAATCGCTTGATTCTGGGCGCTGGAGTGGTAAGCTATAACTGGAAGGACGGAATCTATGATCTATATTTTTCACCTTCGACGTCGTAGTGGATTCACCCGCCCGGTTCCAAGTCACTATACTTACGTCGTAATGGCGAATTCACACGAAGCGGCGCTTCAAACGCTAGAACGAAACGGGTGGCTATACCCGTTTACCGTCCGGGGATATTCCACGTCATCGATCTGGTATCTGATCTGTAGCTACCTACTGCCGATCGAACTACACCGCCGGTCGATGGGGTGGTTCAAAGAAGATCGGGTATTGCAAAAGCGAACGAAGGGTATCATACTGAAGCTACGTAAGTAATTATTCGTATAGATGGAAGGAAGCAATATATGGCCGAAGCCAAAGCCCCCAAAGTGTACCCAGCAAAAACGATCGTCGATCTACGGATCGAGTTTAAGGACGGCAAAGTCCTAGAAGTCCCGTCCTCTATGGAACCAAACTTCGAGATCATGGCGAACGGCTTCCTATTCATCTACTACCGCCCCGTCATAACCGCCGACGCTAAGGAACAGTTCGACCTTGAGTTCGCCCGTCGCTGGTATCGCCTAGACGAAATCAGCCGGATAATCGAAGCCCACACCGAACGCCGGACGAAGCCAGCCGATATTCGCGGCTTCAAACTCGACAATCATAAGGGCCTATCAAAGATCCCCAACGCCACCAAAGGCGAAGAATATCTTCCTACCCCAGAACCTAAATAATATGGCGTATTCGGTCGAAGTCAGGTCCTACAAGGGCGGCCCACTGATCGAAACCTACGCGTCGGTCGCCGACTGTGCGAAGAAGATTAAGCACGACCCCATCTATCTCGCGACTAAGCTATCCCAGGGGATTAAGCGCGGTCAAAACGAAATCAAGGTGAACGGGGTATGGCTACGCCGGACGAAGAAGGTAGTAGTCGACGCCAAGCGTCCGGACTACGAAATCACAATGGGGCGCGTACCAGATCCCAAGCCACTAGGGCCAACACCGGAATCGCTCGACCGAAACTACGAAGAAGAAGCCAGTAAGACCCGGGATAATCGCAAGCGAAGCGATGGGACCGACGTACAGCATAGGTTCGATAGTACCAGTTCCCCCCTCGCCCTACCGAATACGTTCTTCTGTCAGTGCTGTAGTAGACCACGCGCCAGGAAGGATTCGGCGGTCGTGTGCGTCCATTGTGTAACCTCACTTAAGCAGATTCAGGCCGCGGTCCTCATGATGGGGAAGGCGATCCTAGGGGGTAAGTTATGACCGATTCAAAGTTAGCGATCCTGATCCCCACATACGGACGTCCCGAAAAGGTGGCGAAGCTAATCGAGAATATCGAGAAGACAACGAAGACACCACACCGGATCTACGTCATAGCTGAAGGTAAGGATAAGCCTACAATCGACCTAGTAACCGAATTAAGCGCGACGCTTCCCGTGGTCCTGATTAAGAATAAGGCGCCCTACACCTACGTCAGCGCGATAAACTGGGGCTACTACTGTTCGACCGAACCCTTCGTCTATTGCGCGGCCGATGATGTATGGTTCACAAAACACTGGGACGCCCCGGTCATGGACCTACTAGAACAGGGGTACGGGTTCGTAGGAACGAAGGACGACTGGGTTATCAGTAAGACCCAGAAACACGCTTCACACTTCGCCGTATCGCGTAAATATATCGACGAACAGGGCGGGGTCCTAGATCATAAGGGCGTCATATATCACCCCGGTTACTACCACTATCAATGTGACATCGAAACCGAACAGACGGCCATGGTTCGGAATCAGTTTATCCTAGCGCCCTCGACAGTCCAACATATCCACTGGATGAACAGTAAGCGCGAAAAGGATCCAACCGACACGAAGGAAAATTCCCACTATACGGCCGACCTGGATCTGTATAAGGCCCGTAGGACCTCGCTTAACTTCGAAGTCTATCTGTACGAAGGTCTAGTGGCTGGTAAAGTTATTCCGATCCTTCCTGAACTCAAAAACGCCAAACGCCCGCTACTCTCGATCATAATCGCTTCCTACAACGCCACGAAGATCCTTAATCAGACGATCGATAGCTTACTAGCTAATACCTACTACCCGTTCGAATTGATATTCGTCGATGATAATTCTAGCGATCCTACTACCTGGCAATATATTAAGAACTGCAACCCGGCGGGTATCCCCGTTAAGCGTCTTCAGCATAAGAAGCAGACCTTCACCGATGGGGTATGGAACGACGGCGTCGCGATGGCGACCGGTGACTATATCGCAATACTGAATAACGACATCTTACTAAGTCAGAACTGGGACCTTCACCTGATCGCCGCGCTTCAAACGCCGGACGCATGGATGGCTAACCCCTACCAAACTGACGACGGATTCAAAGAAGGCGGGAAGCTAGTCCCTTACGGTATGCACGAACGCGCCGGGGGAATCGATATTCGTGGGACCTGCTACATGATGAAGCGGGAAGCGACCGACGCGATCTTCCCCTTACCCTACCAGCTAGTTCACTGGTTCGGCGACTACTGGATCGCTGAAGCGATTCACAAGGCCCACATGAAAAGCGTCTGGGTGAAGGACGTCGTCATTCACCACTTCGGAAGCGTATCGACGATCCTAGAAGAAGCCGAACATAAAATGATCTGGTGGGTTATTCGCGGCGACTGCTACGCGTTTAGTAAACTGACCGGCATAAATACCGACTACTGGGTAAAAGTGATCGAATCGCGACTGGGTATTCAAAAGTAGCCCGTTCCCTATTGTGTGAAATGTACAAAGTACGTTATAGTAATACGTACTAGAACATGGATGGATAGACACATGATAAGGAATACTGACCCAAAATCCCCACTACGAAACTCTACCTTGATAACTTCGGCGCTATCCAACTTTTCAGGGCTTCAGTATGATTAGAAACCCAGAACCACCGGTCATACCGTTTAGTCAGCTGGTGGATTCAGAAGGGGAGATTCGCGAATTCGGCGCGCTCGACGACACTAGCTACGATAATCTTCGGGTAGAAGCCATCCTGTCAGTCTTAAGTAAGCGACAGCGCCGGGTGGCGATCCTAATCAGTGAAGGATATAAGCCGGTCGAGATAGCCCGCCAGCTTGGCCTTAAGTCAGTGTGGGCGGTGTACCGGATAACTCTACGGATACGCGATCGCTTAATATCAGTCGGGGGAGTACCGGGATATGGTAGAAGACGTTACTAGAATCGATGAGGTGACAGCCGCCGCGCTGTTCTTATACCTGCTAGTCCATGCCGATCTTCGGCGCCGGGTCGATAGCGCGCGCCATCTACATCGCTGGTGGACCCACGACAAGACGCTAAGATATTACAATCGCCCCACGATCGAAACACTTACGCGGATATGTGAAACGATGAGGACCAGAATCCCAAGCAGTTACAGGCTGGAGGTGCTAGCACATGACTAAGAAGACCGCCAACAAAACCACACAGAACCACACAAACGACATCAATCCGAATCTACCTTCTACTGATCTGGACGCCTACGAACAGTTAAACGAAGTCCAGAAGAAGGTCGTCGAAATGCGACTACAGGGATATAAGTACCGTCACATCGTCGCTATGCTCTCGAGTGAGAACCTTAAGATCAGCGAAAATACTGTCCGGTGGTGGTTCACAAAGAAGTCGACCGGCTTAATCTATCGCGCCTACCTCGAACGTAAGAAGATGAGGGCGAAGGAAGATAAGGTCGCCTTCCAGCAAGCCAGTAAGGAACTCGACAGTCTGATCGGTGACGCGGTCCTAGTCATTCGTACAGCAATCGGCAAGGGTAACGTCGACGTCGCCATGAAACTACTCGAATCGAAGGGAATTATCGGTGACAAGGCGAAACCTATATCGCCACGATCCGAAGCGCTCGACCTTGTTAACGAACTGATCGACATCGAACGTAGGAAGCTGGAGGCTAAAGCCAATGACCACGACAAGCCAGCTAAGTAAGATCTTCAATATCGACGGCATACCCTACGAATTAAGCGACGGCCAGGCCGAAATCTGGGACGAAATCGTCCTACTTCCCCACCTTCGGACCCAGATCATCGCCCCTACCCAGTACGGTAAGTCGCTAGACGTCGGCTGTGCTACTCTGCTACGGTCAGCCAGTAAGGGGGAACGCTTCACGATCCTAGCCCCGTCAACGAAGAAGGCCAGTATTATCATGGGATACGTAATCGATCACGTCTTCGACGATCGAATGTTCACCGAACAGCTGGAACTTGATAGTAAGGAAACCCTGGACCGGCTACGGCGCGAACGGTCCCGTAATAGTCTGACGTTCAAACGTGGCGGCGGTGTGCAGATCCTAACCCTTGACGCCAAAAATAAGAAGCGATCGATCGAAGCGGCCATGGGGTTCGGTGGGAACCGGCTTATCCTCGACGAATCCAGTCTGATCGACGACGTGCTGTATGCCACCGTTAAGCGTATGTTAGGTGGCTACCCCTATAAGGATACCTTCCTACTCGAGATCGGGAACCCGTTCTATCGTAATCACTTCTACCGGACATGGATGGGGAATCGTTATCACAAGATCTTCATCGACTACCACCGGGCGCTAGCTGAAGGCCGGTATAGTCCGGAGTTTATCGACGAAATGCGCGAAGAAGCCCTATTCGAAGTCCTCTATGAATGTAAGTTCCCCGAAGAAGACGCGGTCGACGACCAGGGATACCGCCAACTACTTACCCGTGAACAGATCGAAGCCGCCTTCGTGGACCACGTACCCGAAGAAGAATCCCATCCTACCGAACTCGGTGTCGACGTGGCTGGTGGCGGCGACCTTAATACGTATACAATGCGTAACGATAACTTCGCCTGGCTATATGGATCGAACCGTAGCCGTGACACCATGACGAATGTGGTCGAGATTCAGACGGTCCTAGAATCCGAAAAGACAGTCACCGGGGACCGGGTCAGTATCGACGACATCGGGATCGGCCACGGGGTAAGTGATCGCTGTAAGGAACTAGGGATCCCGGTAAACGCGGTCGTAGCTGGCGCCGCCTGTCCTGGTAAGAAGGCCCAGAAGCGATTCAAAAATATCAAGGCCGAAGCCTACTGGAACGTGAAGCAGTGGATCGAAGCCGGGGGGAAGATCTTCCGTAACGATAACTATATGGAACTGGCCGAAATCAAGTACAAGGTCACAAGCGACCGCCTGATTCAGATCGAACCGAAGGAAGAACTGAAGAAGCGCCTAGGTAAGTCGCCGGACCACGCCGAATCACTCATGTTAACATTCGCCCCACGTCGGTCGCTTCCTGGTATATATTAGAATTGTATAAAATCGGGTGAAGGGAAGGTTACAATAGGACTATGGCAGTATTCGAAGGTATCCGTAAATTCTTTTTAGGTGCGAAAGCGACAGGCGAATCGGGGGTAGCCTCGGTCCTCGGAATGTTCTGGGGTTCCGCTTCCCCTGACCTCTACGCGAAGAACCGCCTAGCCGCGTATAAAAGCTGGGTCCAGGCTTGCGTAAGCGCGATCGCTGACGACGTAGCCGACACACAGTTCCGACTTGAGAAGAAGACCGCCAAAGGGTGGGAGAAGATCGACCACGAATGTATGGAACTTCTGAACCGTCCTAACCCTCTACAGTCAGCCTTCGACCTCTACTTCGCGACGGCCGCCTATCTCAAGCTAGACGGGAATTCGTTCTGGTGGGTCCTGAAGAATAAGGGTGGGAAGATCGCGGAGATCTGGCCGCTTGACCCTAGCGTTATTACAGTCAAGACCGACGATAACGGGTCCGTCACGAACTACGTATCCAAAACCATCAAAGGATCAAAGGACCTGGCAGTCGACGAAGTCGTTCACTTCAAAACTTTTAACCCATTCAGTAAGTACCGTGGTATGGGAACCGTCGAAGCCGCCGCGATCGCGATCGATACCGACGAACACGCGGCCAGCTGGAATAAGAACTTCTTCGCCAATTCAGCCATTCCTTCGGCTTCACTCGAAACCGATCAGGAACTATCAAAAGAACAGTCGAAACTTATCGAAGAAACCTGGCTGGCAAAACACACCGGGACCAGTAACGCCCACAAGCTAGCCATCCTTCACAGTGGCCTTAAGTATGTACCCACGAACCCGAATCAGCGGGATATGCAATTCTTAGAACAGCGCAAGTTCAGCCGTGACGAAATCCTAGCCATCTTCCGGGTCCCTAAAATGATCTTAGGGATCGTGGAAGACGTTAACCGGGCCAACGCTGAAGCGTCCGACTACATCTTCGCCAAGCGCGTCGTTAAGCCCCTTATCCTCATGGTAGCCAACAGCCTTACAGCTAACTACCTACCCATGTGGAAGCTAGGGGGTGGCCAGTATCGTATCTGGTTCGACGATCCCGTTCCCCAGAATCGCGAACTTGAGGTCCTCGAAGACGAATCCGGAATTAAGAATGGCTACCTGACGATCAACGAAGTACGTAGTCGCCGGGGCCTCGAAGCCATCGATCACGGGGACCAGCCTCTAGTCCAGGCCACCATGATCCCGCTTAACGAAGTGAGCGCCGACGTAGCAACCCGTACACCAGCCGGATCGGCCGCCGCTGACGCTACCCCCGCAAAGACGAAGACTTATCAGGCTATGATTAAGAGTGCTAGCAAACGAACGCGTTATGTGCGCGGTCAGATCAAAGCCCGAAGCGAAGTCTATAAGCAGATATACCTAGCCCATAAATCAGAGGTACTTAAGTCGGTCAAGGCCGGGCTTAAGACGTTCAGTAAGACAGTGAAGAAGGATAAGGCGAACGCGATCGTAGACAGCGTCTTCCGTGGCCTCGAATCCGGATGGGTCGATGAATTCGAAGCCGCCAACGTCGACACCTATAACGCCGCCCTAGCTGAAGCCGGGGTCCAATCCTTACGCGAAGTCAAAGTTAACGGCGCCTTCGATGTGGATAACCCCCGCGCCCGTAACTGGATGAAGGACCACGCCCTGGATGGGGCGAAGTCCGTCGTAGGTACGATTAAGGAAGCTATTCGCGCCAAGCTGACCGCCGGGATAACCGCCGGGTCCAGTGTGGACGATATAGCGGCCAGTATTAGCGCCTTCTTCGAAGGGGTAAACTGGCGCGCCCTACGTGTCGCTAGGACCGAAGTAATCAGTTCCTACGCTGAAGGTTCCATGGAAGGTTATCGCCAGTCCGGGGTCGTGAAGGCCAAGGTCTGGGCCATCATAGACGACGACAGGGTAGACGATGAATGTGTGGCCAACGCCGAACAGGGCGCGATCCCACTAGACGCCGTCTTCCAGTCGGGCGTAAGCGCCCCACCGGTCCACCCGAATTGTCGCTGTAGCGTCCAGCCAGTGGTCGAGTGACCGCCTGTAAATGTACAAAATAATAGGTAGCTAACAATATAATGGAGATATATGGATAAACTCGACGAAGTCAAATTGTTACGCAAAGTCTTTTCAGCCACAGTTAAGGAGATCAACGAAGCTGACCGGACCATGAGGGTTATTATCTCGACCGCCAATCCCGACCGTAGTAAGGATGTAGTCATGCCGGAAGGTATGGACATCAGTAAGTATATGACGAATCCCGTCGTATCCGAATTCCACGACTATCACGCCCCGGCTATCGCCAACGGTATCGATATTCAGAAGTTCAGCGACCGCGTAGAAGCCGTCGTGAAGTTCTTCGAAGAAGGGACCTATGACCGGTCCGATCTTTTCTGGAAGCTCTACAGTACCGGTAAGATGAGGGCCTGGTCGATCGGATTCATTCCCAAGACCTACACCATCAACGAACAGGGTGGGTATGACTTCAGCGAAACCGAACTACTCGAATTCGCCGCCGTCCTGGTCCCTGATAATTCCGAAGCCTTAACCTACGCCAAAGAACTCGGTATGGATACCGACAAGATCCTCGCCAAAGTCAAAGAAGTCACCGACGCGTCCGAAACCGCCGAAGGTGAACTTCCCAAGCCAGCCGATCCCGCCCCTGTCACTGATCCAGCCCCAGTCGACGATCCCACAAAGACCGCCGCCCCGGCTGTTACCAAAGACGTCGACGAAGTCGTATCCCTGGCTAACGTGGCCGACTATCTTCAGTTCCTTATCCGCGCCTTCGGACGTGCTGAAGTGGACGAAAAGGTGATCGGTAAACTGATCGACGCCCTGAAGGTTATCATGGAAGCGATCCGCGACGAAGCCGAAATCGGGAAGAAGTCCTTCACGATCACCGCCGCCGAAAAGACCGCCGACATCGACCCTGAATACCAACCCAAAGACGAACCGGTCGTGACCGACCCACCCGCTGACGAACCCAAAGAAGACACCGGTAAGGCCCTCATTATGGCCATGGCGAAGGAACTTAAGCCCGCCGTATCTTCAATGAATAAATTCTTCCATGCG
>ERZ724506.727-NODE-727-length-11446-cov-4.112896_pt1 | contig 11446 bp, 10 predicted proteins | sample MGYA00376039_ERZ724506 | MGnify/ENA primary metagenome ERZ724506 (study PRJEB28724, sample SAMN07190887) | wastewater metagenome | isolation source: effluent of sewage treatment plant in Hong Hong | place: USA: Christiansburg, Virginia | collected 2016-03-01 ... | reverse complement strand
TATGAGTTGGCTGTAAAAGTGTATAGTAAGTTTCCAGGAAGCGAAATGGTGGCAGCTAGTTTTTTACAAAAAGCAATAGACAACGATACATCTAAGTCGAATAAAATGATGTATATGAAAGAAGCTGCTGACATGTTTGGCAAAGCTCAAATGTACAATGAGCAAGTAAAGTGGTTAAACCAATACAATACATTAAAAGGTACAATGGGCGAATACGATTATTATGTAATTACCAATGCTGCTTACAGTGGTATGGACTATGTAAATACGATGCAATATGCTCAAAAATATATTGCTGACTTTTACGATAAACCACAAGGCTATTCTTTTAATATTAGAGCAGCAAGAGCATTAGATACTACTACAAACCCTGGAATACTTGTAGAAGCATTGTTGTACAACAATACTTATTTGGCAAAAGATACAGCTAAGAACAATAAATCTATTGCATCTAACTATTATACAATTATGATTCACTATGCCGATAAAATGAAAGATTATTCAACAGCATTAGAATATTGTAATAAGTTTTTAGAAATTTATCCTGAAGATCCAGAAATGTTGGGCATCAAAAAGCAGCTAGAAACATTGGTAAATAAAGCAAAACCAACTTCTAAATAAATTAAGTTGATGTGAAATACAACTTTCCTTCAATAAAAAAATCTCACTTAAAGTGAGATTTTTTTATTGAAGCCATTTAAATTTTACCTGTTGCTTTGGCTCTTCAAATAGGATTGGTTTTTCAGAACAATTGGATGTTAAAAACAGGATTTCTTGGATTTGGTTTTTCTTCTATTTTGGATACTGAATTTCTATGAGTGAAATTAGCATATACAAATAGTTTTACTGCTGAATAAGGTTTTTCCATTACCCCAATCAGACGGCATATTTAAAAGCGTAAATATTTGAAGTTAGTTTGACTCATCCAACAAGTCGGGGCGTTTATCTTTTGTTCTTTGTAAAGATTGATCCATACGCCAATCATCTACTTTTTTAGGATCGCCAGTCAGTAAAATATCTGGCACTTTCCAACCTCTAAAATCTGCTGGTCTTGTATAAACTGGAGGAGCCAATAAATTATCTTGAAAAGAATCGGTTAATGCCGATGTTTCATCATTCAACACACCAGGAATTAATCTTCCAATAGCATCTACAACAACAGCTGCAGCCAATTCTCCACCACTTAACACATAATCGCCAATAGAAATTTCCATGGTAATGTAATGGTCTCTAATGCGTTGATCAATTCCCTTGTAATGCCCACAAATAATTAAAATATTTTCTTTTAAAGACAATCTATTGGCAGTTTGTTGGTTAAAAATTGGGCCATCGGGTGTCATATAAATAATTTCATCAAACTGGTTGGTTTGTTTTAATTCTTCAATAGCATTTATTAAAGGTTCACACATAATAACCATACCTGCACCACCACCATATTGGTAGTCATCTATTTGCCCATGTTTGTTAATTGCCCATTTGCGTAAGTTATAAGTATGTATATGTAACAAGCCACGTTCTTTAGCACGTTTCATAATGCTATGGGCAAAAGGACTGTCTAACAATTCTGGAGCAACTGAAATAATGTGAATGTGCATGGTGCAAATGTAAGTTGCTATTCTTCTCTTGTATAAAGAAAAGTACGCCAAGTAATTTTTGAAGTGACGGCTTTACCGTTTTTATTGCAGGATTCTACTTTGAGACAGATTGAAATAATCTAACATATGCTTCTTCCAAAATTTTTATCCTTCTTTTGGTTTAACAATTACAATATTTGAAATTGTTCCATCATTTTTTACGACTAGTGAAATTGTTAAACTTCTTCCTCCAAGATAGTTTTGTTTTTGTTTAGCAACAGAATCCAAGGCTTCATCCAAAGTCTTATCTTTTTTGAAGAACTTAATGCCATGCAGTAACCCCACCAATAAATTCTGCAGGTACTAAAAAACACATTACTTGCATCTATTCTTTCATAAACCAACTAATATTTATATTATTCTCAAAAGTTACTTTTTTATTCTCCTTTTCAGCAGGAGTCCACTTGGGGCTTTTATTAATTATTCTCAATGCCTCTTCTGCAAAGACATTGTCAATTTCTTTGCCATTTTCAACATGAGCATTCAGAATATTGCCACTAGTATCTACCAGAAATTTAACTTTTGCTATTACCCTTGTAGAAGTTTTTCCAAAAGGGATTTTAACACAACCACAACTTACAATAAGTCCTGAGTTAATGTTTTTTTCTACAAAATTTTTCCATCCTTTTTCACCACTAGGAAATTTTTGCAGGAATTATTTTAGCTGAATCATTTTTAAGATTTGTAGATTCGGTTTGGGCTGATAAGTTAATAAAGGAGAATAGAAATAGAGCTGCAACAATAAATTTCATAACATAAAATTTATCATAAATATATGATAAACATATTACTCATCGTCACCCATAAAACCCTCAATATCTCTTCTATCTCTTTTTGTTGGTCTACCAACTTTACTTAAACGTTTACCAGTATTAAATGCCGATGGTTGAAACTTTATTACATCCAATTCTTCAGGTGGTGTAATATCTTCATAATGCTTTATCGCTTCGGGATATGCAACTCTTTTTTCTAATAAACCGGTAACCTTTACAACCAATCTTTTAGCTTCGGTTTTTACTTCATATTCTTCGCCAATATTTACAGCTTTAGCAGCTTTCACATTGTTGCCCAACCATTTTATTTTGCCTTTATCGCAAGCATCGGCAGCCTGGCTACGTGTTTTAAATAAACGGATGGCCCATAAATATTTGTCTATTCGTAATTTTTCTTTTACTTCTGCCATTGTGCAATTAACTTTATTGTAAAGTAAGATAATATGTTCTCAAAAAAAGTACTTGTTTTAATTTGTTTTTTAGGTTGCACTCAGTTGTTTGCCCAAAACAAAATACCTTCTATTCACGAAGTTGCACAAAAGTTTTACAATACCTATTCGGTTCAGGAATTATCTTATCCTGCTGTTGACTTTGAAAAAAGAAAGTTGGGGTGGACGGTTACTACAAAAAAAATAGTAAACAATAATTTGGTGAACGATAAAAGCTATTCATTTTATAATGTAAAAGATGCTGTATATTTTCAATTACCACTTGCTGCTAAAGAAGATGACAATGTAGTTGATTATAAATTGTATATAGATGATTATAAAATTAATGGCTACCAACTACATTTATTTTATGGGTATACGGGTTGGTATAAAGATGTAATTAATGAGTTATCTAGCAAAAGTAATTTGTCGGATTCGGCATTGTATAGTTTAGCAAGAGCTTATAGTACTTATGCAAGTTCATTGTTAGGCAATCAATCTGGCGATGCAATTGAAGAAGAAATATTTAATCTGCCATTAAATAACAATTGCTTAATTAATGAGCAATTGAGTTTATACAATTCTATTGAACAAAAAAGTATTCAAACATTTAAACAATTAAAAAATCAAAATGAACAATTTGTTACAACAGTTGGACCCATTGCAGTAAAATATGCTAACGAAACAATTGTTCAATTTCATGCATTATTAACTTATGCCAATAAAGCTGCAGTAAGTTTTGAATTGCCGAATAATTTGTATAGCGATAGTGTGATTCAAGAAACAAAAAAAATATTGGCTGCTTGCCCTACAAATGCAATTTTATTTTCTTTTGGTGACAATGATTTTTATCCAGTTCTATACGTTCAACACAAATTGGGTTTTCGAAAAGATGTACATCTAATAAATGAGAGTTTATTGGGTTTAGATAGATATATTTTTGCTGCAACACAACCACAATTTAATAGCAAAGGCATACAAATTTCTGTAGACACCAATTTTTACAAAGGCAATAAAAACGATTACTTGAGTATGGAATTAAACGATAGTACGATTCCTTTTTCAAAAGTAATTCAGTTAATAAAAAACACTAAAAATAATGGTGCAGAACCCCTGAAAATACCAGCCAACTATTTTAAAATAAAGTATAAAGAGCATGGGTTAGAAGTACAGTTCAATGTTCCTTTTTTATTGAAAAACAATTGGGTATTGTTAGATATTTTGAACAATTTGAATGGAAGAAAATTTTGTATTCCAAACAGTTTTTATGATTCATTTAAAGGGTTAAATAAATATTTTACCGAAGTTGAAAATACAGGGTTGAGGGTTTTGTAAAAACGTACTGTTGCTACAAACAACAGAATACAACCATGAAAATACAAGTTTGATAAAGCGTTATAACACTTTTGTATTTTCTTTCAACCATTTTACAATGGCTTCAAACTTCATTGTGACAGATTTTGTACTATTTAAGCATCTTCTTTTACAATAGAAGGTAATTGGGTTTCAAATAATTCATGTATCTTTTTTTGAACAACTTCCAACTTTGTTTCGCTATTTGCAATTACATTTTTACATCAAAATTTACCCATTTTTTCTCCAAAAAAATTCTTTCGATTGTAGATATTTCATTTTTACAACAAATCCCCTACTTTTGCAACCCTAAGTCTAAAAAGCAATCTGCGGGTGTGGTGAAATTGGTAGACACGCTAGACTTAGGATCTAGTGCCGTGAGGCATGGGGGTTCGAGTCCCTCCACCCGCACCAAAGTAAAGTTGATAAGTGGAGAGGTTGATAGATGTACTCTTCAACTTCTGCTTATCAACTTTTTAATTTTAAACAATATACAAAGCTCTTACAATGGCAACAGTTACAAGAGAAAACATCGGTAATCTTACCGATAAGCTAACAGTAAATCTTTCTAAAGAAGACTACTTTCAAACCTTTGAACAAAACTTAAAAAAGCAAGCCAAATCTGCCAACATTCCTGGTTTTAGAAAAGGAATGGTGCCTGCAGGGTTGGTGAAGAAAATGTATGGTCAAAGTTTATTTACTGATGAAGTTTTACGTACTGCGGAAGCTCAACTAAATGAGTATTTAACTAAAGAACAGTTAGATATTTTTGCTCAACCATTGCCATTAGATATTGATGCAAGACAATTGGACATGAACAATCCTGCTGATTATGCATTTGCATTTGAAATTGGGTTGAAGCCAGCTTTTGAAATTAATACCAACATTCATGTTACACGTTATAAAGTTGCGGTAACCAATGAAATGATTAATGAAGAAATAGCTCGTTTACAAACTCGTTTTGGTAAAATGACGGAACCAGAAGTTGTAAGCAGCGAAGACCATGTGTTAAACGTAACTTTTACAGAAGTTGATGGCGAAGGAAATGTTGTTGAAGGTGGAATTAATAAAGGCAATAGCTTATTGGTAAAATATTTTGCACCTGCCTATAGAAATAATTTATTGGGCAAGAAAAAAGACGATATTATTGATTTGCATTTAGCATCGGCTTTTGAGGATAAAGAATTAGAAGCAATTGTTGCCGATTTAGGATTAGATGCAAACGTTGCTGGATCTGCCGATAAAAACTTTAAGTTAACCATTACTAAAGTTGGATTTGTAGAACAAGCAGATATGAATGAAGAATTTTTCTTGGCTGCTTATCCAAACAAAGACATTAAAACTGAGGAAGAATTAAGAAATACAGTTAAAGAAGATATTGAAGTGTATTACGATGCACAAAGCAAAAATCAAGTTCACGATCAAATTTATCATCATTTGTTAGACCATACTTCTATGGAATTTCCAGAAAGCTTTTTAAAGCGTTGGATTCAAACAAGTGCCGAAAAACCTAAAACTGCTGAAGAAGCTGAAACTGAATTTCCAGCTTTTAGCAATAGTTTAAAATGGACTTTAATTACCACTAAGTTGGTAGAAGATAATAAAATTGAAGTATTGCCAGACGATATTAGAAACTTTGCAAAACAGCAATTGTTTCAATACATGGGTGGTCAATTAGGCATGATGGGTGATAACCAACAATGGGTTGAAGATTATGCTGATAGAATGATGAAAGATAGAAAATTTGTAGAAGATAGCTACCACAGAATAAGCACAGAAAAAATGTTTAGCTTATTAGAAGGTACAGTTACAGCAAAAGAAGAAAGTATTTCGGCTGAAGATTTTGCAAGCAAATTGCACAATCACAGTCATTAATAAATGATTAGATATTAAAAAAAAGAGGCTGAATATTTCAGTCTCTTTTTTTTAATAAGCCTATAAGGTTTTCAGAAACCTTATAGGCTTAAAGCTCTATTTCAAATCCAACTTTATTTGTAGTTCATCAAATTGTTTTGCATCAATAGTGCTTGGGGCATCAATCATTACATCTCTACCACTATTGTTTTTAGGGAAAGCAATAAAATCTCTAATACTTTCGCTACCACCAAGTATAGAACACAATCTATCAAAACCAAAGGCTAAACCACCATGTGGTGGTGCACCATATTCAAAAGCACCCAATAAGAAACCAAATTTGTGTTGTTGCTCTTCAGCATCCATCCCCAAAGCTTCAAACATTTTTTGTTGCAATTCTTTTTGAAAAATACGAATTGAACCACCACCAATTTCGTTGCCATTTAACACCATATCGTAAGCATTGGCTTTAATATTGGCATAAGGATGTTTTAAATATTCTGCAGCATTTTCAATTTTTGGATTGTTGTTAATCATTGTATCAATGTCACTTGGCTTAGGCGAAGTAAATGGATGATGACGTGCAACCCAACGATTGTCTTCCTCGGAATATTCAAACAACGGAAAATCTAAAACCCACAACAATTTAAAATCATTGTCTTTACGTAAGCCTAAACGTTTACCCATTTCCATGCGTAAATCACTGGTAGCTTTTCTAGTTTTTTCTTCAGCTCCTGCAAGTATTAAAACCAAATCCCCTGCTTTTGCACCAGCTGCATTTGCAATGGCTTTCAATTTATCTTCTGAGTAAAATTTATCTACACTGCTTTTATAAGTACCATCTGCATTACACTTAATAAATACCAACCCTTTCATGCCAATTTGAGGTCGTTTAACCCACTCGGTTAATTCATCGGTTTGCTTACGTGTATATTCACAGCAACCAGGAACAGCAATGGCAATAACAGTTTCGGCCTCATTAAAAACTGCAAAATCGGCACCAATTAAATTGCTCATACTTTCTTTTGTAGTGAAAGTGTGAGAAGGGAATTTTAGGTTACACAACTTCATGCCAAAACGAATGTCTGGTTTGTCATTTCCATATTGCCACATGGCTTCTTCCCAAGTCATGCGTTCAACAATTTCAGAATAATCGATTCCTTTTACATCTTTAAAAATGCGTTTTACCAAACCTTCAAACATGTTCAAAATGTCTTCTTGTTCTACAAAACACATTTCACAATCTATTTGTGTAAATTCTGGTTGACGATCGGCACGTAAATCTTCATCTCTAAAACATTTTACAATTTGATAGTATCTATCGTAACCACTTACCATTAACAATTGCTTGAAGGTTTGTGGGCTTTGTGGTAAAGCATAAAATTGCCCTGGGTTCATACGAGATGGAACAACAAAATCTCTTGCACCTTCGGGAGTTGATTTAATTAAGAAAGGAGTTTCAATATCCATAAAATCATTTTCGTGTAAATAATTTCTGGTACTACGTCCAACAGCATAACGCAATTCTAAATTTTTCTTTACTGCATTTCTACGTAAATCTAAGTAACGATATTTCATTCTTAAATCATCGCCACCATCGGTATCATCTTCAATTTTAAATGGAGGAACTTCACTTTTGTTCAATATTTTAAATGACGCAAGTGTGATTTCGATTTCTCCAGTTGGAATATTTTTATTTTTATTGCTGCGTTCTGTAACTGTACCAGTTGCTTGCAACACAAACTCACGACCCAAAGGGTTTGCCTCTAAATCTTTATTCAATTCTTCTCCAAATAACAATTGGGTTATGCCATAACGATCTCTTAAATCTACAAATGTTATTGATCCAAACTTTCTTACTGTTTGTACCCAACCAGCCAATGTTACTGTTTCGCCAACATTGTTAATGGTTAATTCGCCACAGGTTTTAGTTCTAAACATATTAATTTCTAATTTCTAGTTTCTAATTGATGGATTTTGTTCAGTAATGAACAAGGCGTTGAAGAGTGCGACGCAACGATGTTATATAGTTGTACAACTGCTGGTTTCAAAGTATTTCAACGGGTTGCAAATATAATGTTTAAGCATTAAGGTTGAAAGTGAAAGGTTTTGCTCTGAAGGTTTGGAGCAAATGGTTACGGCAGTAGTGTTAAGTACTTTATTTATTACAATAAAATGAGCTAAAATATTAGTTCCAAGTTTTACCAAACACACGTTGTAATGTTGGGCTTGTTCTTGCTTCGGCTTTTGTACGAATAGCAACTTCTTGCTCAGCAATTTTGCTAAACATAGCGTTGGTAACAACGCCAGCCAAAAGGTTATCTAAATTTAGATTGAGGTTTACTTTGTTGCCTAAAATTAGTTTCGCAGGACCCACCAATTTATCCCACTCTTTAGTAATATTATATTGATCTAATGCAGTTTTCATAATTGGGGTAACTGTATTTTTTAAGTTTTCGCCAGTTGACGTACGTAAATAATCTGTTGCTGCAGTTCCTCCATTTTTTACAATTCCAATAGCATCGGTAATGCTCATTTTTTTAATACCATCTACAAAAACTGGTATTGAATTGGTGGCTGTTTGTGTTGCAGCAGTGGTAAGTGTATTGGTAAATTTATCAATATCCTTACTTAAGCCAAGCTGTTGTAGTTTTTGCAAAACAGTATTTACATCTTTAGGTAAAATGGCATTCATCAGTACATCTTTACTTAATAAAGCATTGCCGTTGCTACCAATGGTTAACATTTCTTTAATTGCAGCAATAGCGTCTTGCTCGCCTAATAAAGAATTTGCTGCTTGTTTCAAAACATCGCAACTACTAAATAACATACTGAACGACAAACAAAATAAAACAACAGATTTCTTCATACAAATTATTTAAAGAGCTGCAAAGTACTTTAATTTTTTTTAATAGCTTGACTAACTCTTGCAGCCCTTACAGTCCTGTTGTTTTTTGAATGACTGATTTTAGAAGAAAAAAATAATATGGCCGATGATGCAAGCACCACCAATATAATAGGTTTCATTTTTTAATGATTGATGTAGTTGAGCAGTACAAACAAACTAAGTTGTATCCACTTACTCTTAAATAATATTAATGGAAAAATTGAGAATCAATATTGGCTTAGTAGAAAAGCCAATTTGTTGCTAACATGCAAATTCTGGTGGCTTAACCCTTTGGCGAAAATTGAATAAAAGAGAAGCGATATAATGTTTCATTTTGTGTGGAGTAATACTCCTATTTTCTTTGAAGAACCAAAGATATTGGGAAGCATTATTTTTCTATTAATGAGTAGGTAGCAGTGGTTAAAATACTTTCACGAATGGTAAAAAATGGCTGACAAGTGGTAAATATAGCTATCAGTGGCAAATATGTTGGATAAGCGGTTTTTTGAAAAAGGGTTAAAAGTGAACATTGGTTACAATGTTTCTTCACTTTGTTTATGCTTCGGACTCCAAATTAAATAGTAAAATGCCAATATTAAAATACCCATTACAAAAGGAATAATGGCTAAATGTTTATAGGTATATTCTGCAAAAAGAGGCTTATTGTCGAAATGTAAAAACTCACTTACCATCCAATAACTATTGGCAGTAATCCAAATGCTAATGGCAAGATTGTGGCACAATTCACTCATCATTTTTCTAGTACGCCAAGCAATTACCAATGAAATAATTAATGTAGGAAAAATCATAACAATACCTAAAGGTTTCCAAATCATACACCAAGCAACATCTTTAAACAACCAAAAAATAATATGTAAATTTTCCATTTTTCTATACGTTAATGGAATTGTATAAGTGGGTGTTGCTTTGCTCATTTATAATTTTTGAAAATAAAAATAAGTAGAAAAATACAATCATGTAACAATCTGTAAGAATACTATTTAGCTGCAGTAGCGTTGTTGTAAATCCTGCTTTAGGAGGGCACTATTGTACATGTGAACATAATTCAGCCAATTGTTTTATCTGCTTAAAATATTTTTGAAACGTTGAACATCTGCCAAAGGATTAATTGCTTTTCCGTGTACTAAATGTTCAACCAACTCATGTGCAAAGTATGGTGCTAATGAACAACCTTTAGTACCCATTCCATTTAAAATGCCTATGTTTTTATGTATTGGATGTAAGCCTACAAATGGTCTGCGTTCCATATTGGCTGGGCGTTCACTTGCAATATGATCTACAATTGTAAATGGTATTTTTAAAAATACTTGTAGTTGAGCTATTGTTTTTTTTCTAAAATTTTCTGTTGGTTCTGTGTTTTCAAATTTCCAATCGTATGATGAACCGACCCACCATAAATCATTTTTCCAAGGCACTAAATTTAATCCATGCTTAAACATATTTGTTCTTGGTAAATTTGGAATATGTACAATTAATGCTTCACCTTTCATTCTGCTATATGGCAGCATGTTAAAGAAAGGACTTTCAAAGCCAGCTACACCATCGCAAAAGAGTATAGTTTGGAGTTTGGAGTTTGGGGTTTGGGGTTGCTCAACTTCAAATTTTGATTCTATTAGTACATTTTCTTTTAATAATTTTTTTCTCCATTCAATTAATAAAGTATTGATGTCTATTAACCAACAAGGATTTGTTTCGCCAATGCCAAATGGATAATTAAAATATTGTTGCCATTGTTCTGCTTGTTCAACTTTTTTTAAGTAATCAGTTTCTTGTGGCAAACGTTCATCAAAAGCCAATTGCATTTGTGTTGTTGGATGAAAGTCTAAAATATTGGCTTGTTGAATTAAAGAAACATTCAATTCTTTTTCTAACGTTTGATAAGCATTTACAGTAAATGGCATTACGTCGTCTATCATCCAAGTTTTTACAATTCGTCTTCCTGTAACTGGGTTAATTACACCACTTGCCACTTTTGATGCAGTAAATGGTTTTGCTTCATCATAAACAATAAATTTTTTTCCTACTTTGTGTAAATAGTTTGATAGGAATGTACCACAGATACCTTGACCAATGATTACAAATTCTGCTTGTTGTTTATTAATTTCTACTGCTGAAAACATACTGCAAATTTAAGATGAGTTGTAAATACTGAATTGTATTTAAACTTAAATGACTCGGAGACTCTAAAGAACATAAAAATATCCGAAGTCTGGAGACTTCGGATAGCGGCATTGCAGATTTATTATTTTACTAAAATTTTTATGCCTTCACTATGACTGGTAAATTCTGGTGCATACATACATTGAATAGTAGCAATGCCAACACTAAATTTACCTGTATGTGTTACATATAACGGGTATTCAAAAACATATGTTCCTTTTTGAATATTATCAATAAAAAAGTTGGTACTAGCATCTTTTGTAGCCTCATAATAACCTAAACCATCTTGGTATTTATACCCACTTAAAACATTTGTAGGCTCTGTACCACTAGCTC
>ERZ724506.726-NODE-726-length-11449-cov-3.790153_pt1 | contig 11449 bp, 2 predicted proteins | sample MGYA00376039_ERZ724506 | MGnify/ENA primary metagenome ERZ724506 (study PRJEB28724, sample SAMN07190887) | wastewater metagenome | isolation source: effluent of sewage treatment plant in Hong Hong | place: USA: Christiansburg, Virginia | collected 2016-03-01 ... | reverse complement strand
TAAGAAAGTTCCACAAGTAACTTATGAAAATGATACTACTGTTACAGTAAATAATCTAAAGAATGGATTGTATCAATTTAGAACAAGATTTAAGTACGATAATAACGAAAAATCAGTTTATAGTGCAGCAAGCATAGTTCCTTTGCCTTACATTATAAACAACAATCCAAATAACTCCGACCTATCTAAAAATGCAAGGATTGCAGTTTATGTAGAAACAGGGGATGAATCAGTAAAGAATATTGAAATTATTGGCAAGCGTACAACCGATAATGCAGTTGAAGGATGGTTTTTAATTTCATCTTTAAATAAAGAAGAATTAGGCATTGCTGATAACTCTTACTATAAGTATCTTTTTTACAATAATGGTGCATACGTATTAGTTGACCAAGAAGAAACTACACAGCTTTTTGATTACACTCCTGACGAAGCAAACACACAAGAACTATTAAATGGTAATGTGCCTATTTATGGTGGCATAAAAGAAGGGTACGATTTAGTTAATACAGATATTGTAATATCTAAATCACAGGTATTAAAAATGTACCAATACTTTAATGGGGTATTGTTTTTTGGCTACCAAAATTCAGATAATTCTATTATATTATTTTTAACAGGGACAGGCACAAACAATGGCAGTAATGAAGCTATATCTTTAACAAATACAAATGCTATATTTAATGTAGTAGCTAAAGATGATACGTATAGTAACATTAACTTTAGTTACACTTCGCCAACTCAAAATCAAGCGATAGGAGATATATTTATTCAATTAATTTCAGCAGCCACAACAAGCGGATGGACATTAGTAAATACTACCACTAATTCTATTGAATTAAGTTATAGCACAGATATTATTTTTGGGTGTGCATATACGGCTGATAAAATAAACGGATTAGTTAATTCAGACCAAGATGCAACATTTTCTTTATCGGAAGCAAGTAACTATGATTTTGGAATACAGTATTTTACAGAAAGCGGCAAAACAAATGGAGTAATGTACAATGCTAGATATGCGGTAGATACTCCAAAAGATTTTCCTTTACCTACATTGCTTACCTTAGAAATTAATCATAGACCTCCATTATGGGCAAGCTATTATCATATAGTAAGAACAGATACGGAAACGTACTTAAAAAAAACGTATTGGGTAACAACTAATGCACTATCAGATGATAGTACCATTAGTGGAATAAACAATACAAGATACGCCTATGTGAATATTGATAACATGGTGGATTTCGCCAATGATATTAATACTAACGGCGGTTCTGTATCTTATGATTTTGCCAAAGGAGATAGAATTAGATTTTTAGGTGTATTTAATAATACATTAGACCAAACTTCACCTTCTATATACGGAACTTTTAAAGATTATGAGGTAATAGGCTTAAAGGTAAATCCTTTTATAAATGGGGTTAGAAGGGTTGGTAATTGGGTGCAAATAGTATATCCATCAAATGATATAACTTCTACTTTTAAATTTGATGGTAGCGTATATTATACAAGTTATTATATACTTTTATACACACCTAAGAAAAATATTAACACAGAAAATACAACTTTTTTTGAAGTAGCTAAAGTTTTTGAAATAGGCAACAAAGGAACAGCACAAGCATTTCATATTGGGCAAGAACAGATACAGTCAGTTGACTTAACTACACCTGCTATTGTTAAAATAGGAGATGGGGATTTATTTTATAGGACAAGAAGCGTTCCTAAAAATTCTGCAAAAACAGGTATAAATCAATCGTATCAAATATTAGGAGCATATAGACCTGTACCTTATGCCAATATTCTTCCAGTAAACTTTACAGAAACAGCACCAATTACCATATCGACAGGTATATTAAATAATACAGGTACTAATAATGTAAGTACAATTGGGGGTTATCCGCAATATAGTGATACCGCTTTGTATTATAACAATACAGCAAGCACAACAAAAGTAAGATTAAGATTTAGTGGGTCTGTTACAAACGATTCAGGGGAAGGGGATTATGTAAGTTTTTTAAGTATATTAAGGCAGTCTGTAGGATTGGCTATAATAATTACTCGACAAACTATAAATGTATTGCCGACTAAAACGGCTGAATTTTCTTTTGATACTTATATAGAAGTTCCTTCATTAGCTAAGTTATGGATGGCTACATCTTGTAATGGTCTCTATGGGTATAGCGTAAGTTACGATTCTTTTTCGGTAGATATAATTGATGCTGGCAATATATTAATTATCGAAAACACATACAACGATTACTATCCTATTCAAACAAATTCAGATGGCAGACCAACTTTAATTGATAAAGACGCTGCAAGAATATATTGCCCTACTTTATTAAGATGGGGGTTAAGTTATCAGCAAAATACCAATATCAATAATACCAATAGATTTAAAGCAGCAAACTTTGATGAATGTGATAGAAGCAAAGGGGATATTCAAAGATTTAAAGCAAGGCAAAGAATACTAAGGGTATTTCAAAAGAGAGGGGTAGGGCAATATGGAGTTTATGCAAGGTTTATTCAAAACAATAATGGGGAAAGCCAATTGGTAACTACCAATGATATAATTACAGCAAATAATATTCAATATTATGCAGGTGATTATGGGGTAGGGGATTACCCAACAAGTTTAGTAAGTGCAAGTAACCAAGATTATTTTGTTGACCCAAATAGAGGGTATCAAGTTAGATTAAGTGGCGATGGGATGACTGCAATAAGTGAAATATATAAAGGTCAATATTACATAAGGGGTTTACTTACTAAATATAATCAAAAATATTATAAGCCAAATGGTGTATTAGCTAAAATATTAGGATATTATGATTATTTTGAAGAACAATATGTTTGTATTTTAGAAGGTGGTCAACAAGTAGAAAAGGAAGAAATAATAGCAGATTATACTCTTGCATTTAATGAAAAAAATAAATCGTATAGTTCATGGTATGATTTTACACCCGAAATGAGTATATGTGCAGAAGATGTAGTTTATACTTGGAAAGATGGAGAAATGTGGGTACATAATGATAATGTAAATTATTGTAACTTTTATGGAACTCAATTTAATGCAAGCATAACAAGTGTATTTAATCAAAATTTAATTGAAAAGAAAACTTTTTTAAGCCTTACAGAAATAGCAAATACGAAGTGGAAATGCCCTTTGATTTATACAAATATGAATAGCTATGGTACGCAAAGGCAAGAAAGCGAATTAAAAGATGTAGATTTTGCAACCTACGAAAGCCAATACCACGCAGCATTTTTAAGAGATAATAAATCAATAGGTGGCTTAATAAATGGAAATGCTTTAAAAGGTGGGTTAATAGTAATAAAATTTGAAGTAGATAATGCAAGTAATTTTGTATTTTTGAGTGAGGTATCAATTAAATATATTAGTAGTCAATTAACAAATAAGTAATGAAAACAAATTTTTTGCCACAATTACAAATGAACCCACTATTGGCAGCAGCAGCAGGTGGGCAAGCATTATTAGGTTTAGGTCAGGCTTTATTTTCGGGTAAACGAAAAGCCATAAAAGAAATGGAAGCATTATCTAAGCAAAGCCCAACTTATAGTGGTGGTGGTTCTATAATGGATTATTATAATAAAGCATTGCAACGTGCAAGCACAGGATTAACCGATACAGCAGCTTATAAAACACAAATGCAAAACTTAGCAGCAGGTACTTCGCAAGGTATTAATGCTTTACAAGATAGAAGGGGTGCATTAAGTAGCGTAGGGGCATTGATAGCAGGGCAAAACAGAGGGCAACAAAATGCAGTAGTAAATGCTGAACAAGAACAAAGTAGAAGATTTAATACATTGGGTAGTGCTTCTCAAATGAAAACAGGTGAAGAAACAAAAAGATACCAATATAATCAATTAAACCCTTATTTAAGAAGATTTCAATTAGCACAACAAAAGGCAGCATCGGCAGCCAATACTCAACAAACAGGGTGGTCAAATTTATATGGGGCAGCTACTACATTTGCAGGAGGGCAATCAACAGACAAAGGAAGTTCAAATATAAACAATTCATTATCAGACCCCAATACATTATCAAGGTTGCAAGTGAATAGCAATTTAAATAAATATGCCACAAGACAAGTAAACCCATTAACTTCATTAAAAGCAGGTAATTCGTTCTTAATAAAATAATCATTTAAAAATGCCAAGCAGAATAAATCAACCTCTTTCAAATCCTTATGGTGGTGCAGCATTATTAGATAGTACACCTTATCTTCAATTGCATTTAAAAAAACAAGCAGAAGAAGGGGCTAAAGTTGCGGCTGCTCAAAAAGCCTATGATGATTTATTAAAAGACCCTAATCCCGATGGATTACGTGAAGTAGATACTAAAGGATTTTATGATAGAGTAAATCAATGGAGAGATTTTGGTATTAAAAATAAAGATTTAATTAAAGACCCTTCTAAAGATGGTGGTAAAGCAAGAAACGAATTAATGCGTAGAGCAAATGAAATAGCATTGTACACGCAATCTTCAAAAGATAGGAAAGCACAGCAAACTCAATTTGCTCCAATGTTTCAAAATCCCGAAACAGCAAGAAGATTAAAAAATAGTTTTTTAGGTCAATATTCTGAATTGCAAAAACCATTAGACCAATCACAAGCATTTCAGTTTAATCCTAATAGTATATTTAAGGCTAAAGATTTTGACCCCAAAACACTTTCGGATTTTATGTTACAAGGGGAAACACCAAATAAAAAGTATGTGCGTACAGAAAAAGTAGAAGGCGACCCTTTAAGGCAAACAGAAGTGTATAGAATAGATTATTCTGATAAAAAGAAGTTAGCAGATAAAGCAAGAAACTATTATAAGACAAATGATAGCATGAAAGATGCTGTTGATGATATTTACGAAGCCGAAGGTTTACAATTAGATGCAAGTGGCAATATAACAAGAGCAGTATCTCCTTACATGAAGCAATTAAATGATTTACATACTTCTATTTATGGTAAACCAATTCAAACGAAAGACGATATAGCAGCAGCCTATGGTTTAACTATTATTCCATCTGAAACAAGAGAAGATAAAGTAGTAGAAAACAAAGGTGCTATTATGAAAAAAGCTGATGACCTAAAGAGGGGAACAATGGCTTATGGTAAATTCTTAAACACACCTAAAGAACCCGAAACAGTAACGGTAGAAGATTTTGAAAAATTAGTAAGAACACCCGATTCTATAGATGTAAAAGATAAAACAAAAACACCTAATTTGATTAAAGCAATGAATGTTGTTAGACAATATTCAGCAGCAACTATTAATAATGTTGGAGATGGTGCATTTATATCTCCATTGCCTTTATCAAGTTCTATGAAACCAAACGTAACTAATAATCCACAGTACAATAAATTAGTTAATGAGGGTATATCTGCGGTTCAAGAAACTTTGGCAAATGACGAAAAATTAGTTGATGCTTATAAAGACTTTAATTCAGCGTTAAATAGTAAGGATTTAAACAATGAAAAAACAATGTCGGCTTATGCAAACGCTTTAAATGCAATAAATAAAAGAAACGGGATAACTCAAAGATATACTGCTAATGATTTAAGAAAAGAAACTCCAGTCATTGTAAAATATCAGAAAGGTGATAAGTTGATTACAGGAGTTGTTAAATTAGGTTCACAAGAATTTAGAGTTGCTTATGATGCTGCTAAAAAAATATACAAGAAAGTAAATACTAAAAATGTAACAGAGGGTAGCTTTGGTAGTCAAAGTGAAAGTAGTGGGGGGAGTGTGGATAGTGCAGATGATTTGTAATAATTTCTTTACATTTGAACTAAATAAAAAGTAAACAATGGCTTTTTTAGAAAACACACAAGTACAAGAGCAATTTCAAGTTCCTACACCACAAGTAGACGACCCACCAAAGAAGAAAAAACTTTGGGATTACATGACTAAAAAGCGATTGTACACAAAATCTTATGAAGATTTTGATACACAATTTTCTACACCCGAAAAAGTAAGTAAGTTATATAATTTTTTAACTGAAAAAAAACAGTACACTAAAACAGAAGATGATTTTGTAAATCAGTTTTTTGAAGATGTAAAAAAAAAAGAACCTGCACAACCAATACAACAACCAAAAGAAGCCGTTACTACACCTACTATACAGCCTTCAAAAGAAACTGCAAAAACTTCTACAAATGGTGCTGCAACCCAAGAGCCTACGAATATATTTTCACCATTCGTAGGAAAGGAAGAAAGTAAACCACAACCACAAGAAGATGTAATTACATTAGCTAAACAAGCAGATGATTTAGGTAAAAAAACAATTCAATTACCTACAAATGGTGGCATGATGGGTACTGCACCTACTGAAATGCCTGATGAAAATGCTATTGCACAATCTAAAGAGTTAAAAGCAAAAATTAAACAACAAGGTTATGATGCAGATGAATTAAACGAAGCGTTTAAAGACTTCCCAGAAGATTTATTCAATAGGAAAGAGTATAGTAAAGAAAAATTACTTGTGCTAAATAAAACTAATAAGAACGATTTTTATAGAACAGTTGCAAGTGCAAAATGGCAATCAATTTTATTAAATGCAATTAAATCTCTGCCACAAGATGATAGAAGAACTAAAACTGCATTAGCAGATTGGAATAGTTTTTTAAAAAATCAACAATTAGCAAAAGATTATGAAGGTGGAAGGCAACATACAAGAGATATTGTAAATATGGTTTATAAATATGTAGATAATGTAGATGAACAAAACAAAATATTAGGTTATTTAGGCAAAGATTTAGAAATTTCTTACGACCCAAGAATAAAAGGCGTAAAAGAAGCATTAAGTAGCGACCCACGCAAAAAATACTTAACTGATAATGAATTATTAGGATTGCAATATTATGAAGATATTAATCCTCAACTAGCCAACACTTTTGATGACGTATTAGTAGATGGAACTAAGTTAGATACAAATGCTTGGGGGGATAATGTAGATAAAGGAGAACAATTAGGGTTACAACAACAAAAAATAAAATTAGCTACACAAGGGTTATCAATAAAAAGCAATGCCATAAATGAAGAAAAGGCAAGGATAGCTGCTAAAGGAGTTCTAGTAACTCCAGAAGAAAAAGAAAAATACGATAAACTAAATGAGCAATCTAAAGAAGTAGAAGCAGAAATAAAAGAATTAACCAATCCAAAAAGTAAAGAATATGGAAAATTAGCTGAATATAATTTAGATGGAGTTGCACAAGAATTATTTGGGCAAAGACATGGATTAGCAGCTAATCAAGGATTAAAGTTTCTTTCAGGTGTTGGTGGCAATGTAGGTTCTGTAATTAATATGGTAGCTAAACCATTTTTATCTGATGAAGGAAGTAAAGTTTGGAATTTAGGTCAAATAGGACAAAGTATAAAAAGCAATAAAAATACTTATACTACACAAGAAAATTCTTTAATGCAACATTTTGCAGTTGAAGAAACCCCTGCATTTACACAACAAAAAAATGCTATACTTAACGACCCTAATTTAACCGATGAACAAAAAATACAAAAAGGTGTAGAATTATTAAGTAATAATGATGGTTGGCAGTTAGTTGCCCCAAGCAAAGAATTAAATGCAGGTATAATGCCTTTAATTTATGGCATTGCAGATACAGCAAATGGGTTAGGACAATTTATACTAACTAGCACTTTATTAAAAGGTGTTCCTGCATTAAGTGGGGCTACAAAAGCAAGTAACTTTGCCAATATTTTTGCATCTACTTTTTTACAAAGTTTTCAACCTAAATTAACTGCAAATTTAACAAATAACGAAGAATACCCAACTGCTAAAGCATTTTTATCTTCTTCTATTGATGGTATATTATTTGGAGCAGCAGATAAAGCAGGTGTTATAAAAAAAATGTTTAGTCCTAAAAGTTCAATAGGTAAAGTAATAAATGAACTTAGCGATGCAGAACTAAATAACATTATTAAAATATCTAAAAGTGGTAATGTATTTAAAGATATTTTAAATGCAGCATTAAGTAGTGCAAAACACGCTACACCTATGGTAGCAGCAGGTGTAGGTGGTAGTATTGCAAATGACTATATTAATAATGACCTAAAAAAAGCAGAAGAATATTTTAAAGAGGGATTAATGCAACAAGCTATGTTTACCTTATTAGGAGTGCCTATGGGTGCTATGGGTAAACGTGGAGAAAGAAAAGATGCTGCTAAAATAGCCCAAGAGTTAATTGATAAAAGAAAACAAGTTGACCCTACATTTGGAGTTACAGTAGAAATGCCAAGTGAAGTAGCTAAACAAAGAGAAGGTGAAATCCCTACAGTAGAAAAAGTAGAGAAAGCATTAGAAGAAATAGGTTTTGATGAAATTTATAAAGCTAAAATAGATGAAATAAGTGGGTATAATGCTGATATGAAAGGTTATGCAGAAGAATATATTAAAGCAAAGAAAGACGGAAGTAATCCTAAATTAGTTGAAGCAGTTGAAACTTTACTAAATAAAAAATCTGAAACAACACAAGCAGAACCTAATACAGTAAGCAAAGAAGGTATAGCAACAGAAGAAAAAAGTTCTGATATTGGTGTTATGAAAGATGTTACCAATGAATTAAATAAACAACAATTCAATGTAGGTGATAATATAATTATTAGGGGCAAGAAGTACAAAGTATCTAAGCCACAAGAAGGAAGATTTGTTTATTTAGAAACAGAAAGAGGTGCTAAGAAAATATTAAAAGTTGACCAAAATATTTTAGTTAAGAATGATAGATTTCATACCACAGAAGAAAAATTCTTGACAAATAAAGGTGATGTATTACACGAACAATCCTTATCCGCTAACAAAAAAACAACCCAAGAAAGTAATGTAGTAGAAGGTAGTGTTGGTGTAGGGGGAGATGTGGTGAAGCAAAAAGAAGGATACGTTTACAGGGCTATTGATAATTCGGATGATGCAGTAGGAAACGATAAGTCATTTTCAACTAAAACAAATTGGTATGATGGTGAAGGTTTTTTAATTGAAGCTAAAAATACAGAGGGAAAAGACATAGAACATCACGAAGGAGCAAAGAGAGGAAATATAAAAGCAGAAGATGTTACTACGGTTTATTATGAACCAGATGGTATTGCCACAGATATAAAAACGGTTGAACGTGAGTTGGCAAAAATGAAAGATAAATTTCCTAATGCAAAATTTGTAGAGGTAGAATCTATCGAAGATAAAAACGGAGAAAATCAGTTACATATTAAAGCAGTAGAACAATCCCTCAAAGAAACAACCAAAGCAGAAACACCAACCACTACTAAAGAAAGTAATGTACCTGTATCTGAAAAAACTGTTCAAGAAAACGAAACGTTCACGAAACGTGAACAACCTAAAAAAGTAAGCCAATCGTTAAGAGATAAAGCTAAACAAGTAAGAGAGCAAGGAGTAAACAAGGCTTTTAATTTACCCGAAGCTAAATTACCTGATGGTACACAACAAGCAGGTTTTGGAGGTAAAGGATTAAATGAAGCAATAGCTAAATCATTAGAAATAGTAGCTGATGGGATTGATGCAGGTAAGGAAATTTTAGATGCTGCAAAAGAAGGTTTTGAAAACATAAAAGCATACTATAAAGAAAATGCTAAATCTTTTAATGAAAAAATATTAAGAGATAAATTTATAGATAACATAGCTGAAAGTAAAGAACAAGCAGAGATACTCAAAAAAGGTTTTGAAAAAAAAGTACCTGTATCTGAAACAAAAATCGAAACAATAAAAGAACCTAATAAAGTACAAGGAGGATATAACAATAACCCACCACTTAAAGATGAAATAATAGTAGGGGATGGTAGTAGTGAAGATATGACAAAGATGGCTAATGCTATTAATGATGCTCATGTAGAAGGAAAATTTGGAGTTGATGCTTTGGATAAGGTTATTGCAAAAATGCAGGATACGGATATTAAAAAGATTTACGAAACTGTAAAGGCTAAAATAATAAAAGGAACTATCAATGTAAAAGAAGTTAGGGATAGGTTGATGACTACAAAGCAAGGTTCAGAAGCAGACCAAGCTGTATTAATGTATGACCTTGCAAACTTAAAGGGTAAAGAGAAAGAACTTACCAAAGAAATAAATGCAGAAACTAATCCTGATAATGTAGTTAAGCTACAAAAGCAATTAATGGATGTGCAAAATGAGATGATGGATAATGCTTTAGCAAATCGTTCTATTGGTAGAACAGCAAGTAGCATATTTAGATTAAGGCAATTATGGGTAAATAAAGAAATGGATATTTCCGATATGCAGCAAGAATATATGGCTGCAAACAATCTAAAAGACTTAACACCCGAACAAAAAAAGCTAATAGAAACACAACATGCAGCTATTAGAGAAGCAAGAGTTAAACTTGATTTAGCAAAAGAAGAATTAGATAAAGCATTAGAAGAAAATGCTAAATTAAAGATTGAAAATGAAAAACTTAAAGCATTAAAAAAAGATGCTACCACACAAAAAAAAGCAGATAGGGCTAAGAAATCCGATGAAGCTATTGCAAAATCAAAAGAAAGAGAAGCAAAGGTAAAAGAAGATTTAAAACAACTTAGACAAGGGTTAAATGATGTTACAAGAGTATTACCTAAAACTGCACTTGCATTAAGTAAATTAGCTGCTGAAAAAGTGTATCAAGGTATAGTTAAATTTGATGAACTTGTAAAAAATGTGTATGATGATGTAAAAGATATATTCCCTGATTGGACTGAAAAAGATGTAGCAAGGCATTTATTGGCAAAATTTGATAAAGATGGTAATGAAATAATACCACCAAATTCGCAAAGGTATTTAGATTCAAAAGAATTGCCCAATAAGCCTGATGCAAACCTAAAAGAAAAAATTGCAGCTTATGAAGAAGCACAAAAATACGTTGCATTAAAGCAATTTGAATGGCAAAAAGATAGGCGTATGGATATGAATAAGAATATGCCATTAAAGGATAGAATTATTGATAGTATTTTAAGGTGGCAAAGATTTGCTGTATTATCTTATCCTACTACTATTGTAAAGTTAGCAGCAGTAGTAGCACATCAATTAACATTAAAGCCATTAAAATTCGGGATGCAATATTTAGCAAGTTTAGCTACTCCCGAAAGTATAAAATCAAAGCAATCAATATGGGGCGACCCTAAATTAAGTTCATTAGCAAAATACTATTCTACATTTATCAAAAACTTTGCATTAGCTAATTTAAAAGAACAATTTAAAGGTATTGATACAAAAGAACTTCTTTATGGTAAACCTATGATGTATGATGAATGGAATGCAGCCAAAGGATTATTAGAAATGCCGGGTCGTTCACATGGGTACATAAAATCATTTATCAAAAACCCTGAATTTGCATTTGCACATGAGCAACAAATAAACTTTCATTTATCAAAAATGGCTGAATTGCAAAAAAAGATGGATGCTGATGGTATTAGTGATAAAGAAAA
>ERZ724506.725-NODE-725-length-11452-cov-13.615688_pt1 | contig 11452 bp, 21 predicted proteins | sample MGYA00376039_ERZ724506 | MGnify/ENA primary metagenome ERZ724506 (study PRJEB28724, sample SAMN07190887) | wastewater metagenome | isolation source: effluent of sewage treatment plant in Hong Hong | place: USA: Christiansburg, Virginia | collected 2016-03-01 ... | reverse complement strand
TTTCAAAAAGAACCGCGCTTAGAATCTGCCAAGACTTACGCCCCATCAAAAAACACGAGCTTATCTACCTACAGGTGATGATTTTCGGATTGATACCCGACCCGATGTTTTTACGGCATAAATGGTTTTTTAAAAATGGCGTTTTACTGTCTCACAATCACCGACTTGAAATAGATATTAGCGACACAACCGCTTTTGCTTTGTTGCGTCAAAATGACTACCTACTGATTGCCGAACTACACGAAGCAAAGAAAAGAATAAAAGAACTTGAGCTAAAACTTGGGCTGATTAAAACCAATATCATTCAATTTTCGGATTATTTGAGGTGATAAAAAAGGGCGCATCATGCGCCCTACTTCTAGTCTGTTTTATTGCCAAATAGAACAAAACCTTAAAACGTCTGATACTTAAAATCATCAATAGTCCCATCAAAGCAACCGACGATTGAATTTGAAGATTGACGGCCTAAATATACGACGCGTTCTTTTATTTTTTTATAGGCAAAATTAGTATTTGTACCGACTGCAACAACTCCTCCATCAATAAAAACTGTATATACATTCCCTCTTTTTTGCAGCTTATATAAATACTCAACCCCCGCCGAAATAGTAGATGACGACACAAGCGAAAGATAAGGCGACGGACTCTGTTGAAAATCAGTATAAACTTTCATATCACCAGACAATACTGCTACTTTTATCATCCCGCTTACATCACTTTGTGTTAAATCCAACATTCCTACACTAAAAATATATTGCAATACCTTAAGTGTATTAATTTTAAACTTTAAACTAACATCAAAATCTCGCTGTAAATTAAAGTCATTATTACTGCCTGTTAATACCATGTGATTATTTGTATCATGCGTCGGATTAACAAATAACGCCTTGTTTGAGCTTTGCAACACGCCATTATTAACAACACTATGACGACCTGTTAAATCTACAAAAGGATACGAACTAAAATCTATATCGGAACAAACGCCCACAAAATCCGATAGCTTTAAAACGCCTAAAATACGCATATCACCCCCCGACAGACAACCATGTTGTTGATGTTTCAGCGATCAATGTCAACGTAGCGTTAGCTTGCGCCGTTATCATACTACCTGCTACTGAGCCATTAATCGTTACACCACCCGCGCCGCCCTGCCGAATATTTACACTATCGCCCACCGTCGCGCCTAAACTGGCAGGCGTTCCAATTATTAGCGTTATTGCACCCGCATTAGTACACTTTAAAATCACCTTGCCGTTTGTCGTGACATCAGCCGCTACAACGGTGTAAGTAGTACCCGTTTGATTGTTGAACGTATAACGATTATTGGCCACCGTTTGATAACCTAAAAGCGCGTTAGCCACGGCCAACGTGGTCGGATATTTTGTATTGTCAGGCGTTAATAAGTCTGATGATTTGTTGACGCTGTTTTCGGTGACATAGCCGATATTATTTTGGACGATTGCCCAATCCGCCGACGTATTAGCCGCCGCATCAATTAACGCCCGTACTACGTCGCCAACCTCAACGACACGACCCGTCGGTAATGTTCCCGCAACGCTAATTGTCCAAATATCGCCCTTTTTGATTGCACCCGCGACACCCGAACCGCCCGCCGCTGGATATACGCCGCCGCTGGCATCAAATACGCCCCGATCATCCCATAGGCCGACCACTAAACTATCGGCATAGTCTTTTGCGTCCAAATACGCATCGTAGGCACTTCCGACAATATCCGCACCGACAGCCGCCGCATCAAGGTTATCAATTAATTCTTTTAATACGCGCCCTTGATTCGCCGACAAAACACTGACAACGCTATTACTTAAAAGGTTGTCAGTAATATCAACAGACCCACCGACACCTAAGGCTTCTAAGTCATCCGCTAACTTTTGCAAACGTGCCGCTTCTACCGCTAAACGCCACGCATCAAGGGCAGCTTCTACCGCCGCGTCCCGTATGGCTTGCGCCGCTCTTGCACTTTGCCCACGAACTGGATTCATTTTTTTAATACCTCTAAAGCCGCAATACGCCACTCATGCACCGTTACAGTTTCAGACACTTTGATAATGCTTGAGCCTGTCCACAAAATAGCGGCTACAGTTAATGTCTGCAAAAAATTGGTTAAGGTTTGAGCATTCATTAAATGCCCCCGATGACTGCACCCACCGCGCCCGTTATCTGCTTCGCATCGTCAACACTGACACCGCTATTCACCAATGCAACACTTAACACCACCGACACCAGCACATTGCCAACATTACGAATGGCTTTGTTTTCCCAACATTTTTTTAGAAAGTTTTTCACAACGTCACCCCTAATATTTTTTTGACATATTTTTTGGTTTCCGAAGGCGCACGGCTTAGGCCTTTGTTTTTGACATTGCCAATACCCCAGTTATAGGCGGCCACTGTTTTTGTCCAATCCATGCCGACATTGTTATAAATCCATTTTAAATATCGCGCCGCTCCGTCTATGGCTTCGGACGGGTTTAGGGCGTTTTGTTCACTACCAAGCCATTCGCGCGCTGTCGCGGGCATGAATTGAGCAATACCCAATGCCCCCACGCTTGAACGCTTTGCACCCGTGATGATGGACGTTAAAAAACTGGATTCCTGTTTTAACAGGCGATGCAGCAAACCCGACGGCAAACCATATTTATCTTCAATCGTAGCGATATAAGGGGCGAACTTCTTTTCGTTTTCCCCTGCTTTGGATAAATCTGCTTTTAATTCCATTGCTTTTTTTCCCCCAAAAGCGACAACACCGACTAAGGCCGCGCCGATTAAAAGATGTGAATTATTCATTTTTTACCTGCCTGATAAAATCTAAATTCTGTCGTTGGTTCAAATACTGCCGTGGTTAACAGGGGCGATAATTTAGCGGCTGGTTTGCCTGCGTAGGACTTCTCTACCTGTTCACGCTGTTTTTTAATGTCAGGATTGAAAAAATCAAAAATCTTGTCGAATCCTTTTTGCAATCGACTTTCGCCGACCATTGATTTAGCCGCGCCGTTGATGGGATTTTTTTCGTCAGAGACAAAATTAACGACAGCATCTTTGACGTTTTTTGCACCATCACCAACCGACCCTACCGCGCTTTTAACTTGATAGATTGCATACACGGCCACGCCTAACGCAGCCAAGCCGATGACAATCTGTGCTTGTCCGTCTGAAATATTGGGGATTTTCATTGCTACACCTTAAAAAATAACAACGCTGGCACGCATTGGGTTAATTAATACTGGCGTGGCCGTATTTACGAATGTATGAACCTGTATTGCTGACACACTAAAAATACCATCCGTCGCTAGACCCAAAACCGCCGTCGATGTTCCCGAATAGCATTTAACAGAACCCGAAACGATAGGATCATCCGCTAAGTCAGATGAAAAATTAATCGTATAGTCCCCCGTTGAATTTTTTGTCACACCTGATACGTTAAATGACTTAATAACAGAACCGTCACCATCAAACAAAACATAAGCCTTTGCAGCCCACGGCGCGGATTTAGCTGTTAAAGGAGATACAAACTCCGTCGCGACACTCCCCGCATTTACTTCTGCCTGCGATGCTGCGCGAGATATACCCACCACCACCTGTGTTGCTTGTTGCGTTTTTCCTTTTATGACGTTTCCTTGTTTAGCGGATAGGCTTTTATCAGAGGCAACACTGTCCAAATTATCGACAATTTCAGGAAAAACCACTTTTTTGATTAAGAGACTCATACTAAGCCTCGCTCATTCTTAAGACCTGCCCCGCTGCACTGGCTACGGCGTGGAACTCAGCGACCGCCGCGCTATCTTCTACCCATGTATCCCCAGCCGATAACAATAAGGCGGCATTTAATAAGGAGACACCCGCACCACCCAACGCAATCACGCCTGTATTTGCACCATCCGCCGCAAAAATGACACGCTTTCGACCTAAGTTAATATCCAATACTTTAACCCGAACCGCGCCGACCGTTTCGCTATCCAAATCACCGATTGCCGAACCTTGAGCTAAAACGGTTAAGGTTTCGCTACGGTCAACGCCCGTCCGACCGTTTGAATATAAATACTCAATTTCTTGACTAATGGTGCTTTCAATTTCGACATAAACTAAGGGCTGTTTCGATTCAAACCAAAAGCCGACAGGGATGTTTTCGTGCTGGTCAGGTTGTGAACTGTTAGCGGTTAAAAAGTTAATAGACAAGGGCGCACTGGCCGCCAATAACTGAAAAAAATAGCCGTTACAGGGTAATTTGTGACGCTGATTAGCTGTTAAGGTTTGCTTGACTGTTGACATTGTTTTGACTCACTTTTTAAAGACCATAAAGCCAACTAACGCCAACACGCCCAACAAAATCACCTGCGGATCTATGCCGCTGTTTTGTAGCTTGGTTGTCGCTGTTGTTATCGCGCTGTTTAATGAGCCTGTGGTACTGGTAATCCCCTTCAGCGCATCGCTGGTGGTTTTGGCCGAGCTTTCAAAGGCTTTATTGGCCAAACTGCCAAACACGCCGATAACGTCGCCTAGACTTTTATTTGTGCCGTCATTGTTTTTATTGGCGAAGGCAAACGCGTCCTTAATGGCATCATTGTCTAAAACATTGACCTTGTTTCCATCACCGCGAACGCTGGCGAGGCCGTTAATGGCCGAATTATCGACCGTCTCGACGGTTGAGACGTAATTACTACTTTTACTACCCATGTTATGCCATCCGTTTTAAGAGTAAAAAAGTGAGCAATAACGCACCGCCCAAAGCCACCGCCTTGAGAGGATCTAAGTCACTGGTCAGCGTTTTTTGTTGTGGCGCACCCGTTAAACGGTTCGCTAAAAAGGCAGGCATGGCTTTATTATTTAAGGCGGCATCCCCAAAGTTAATGCCGCCGTACACATTGCCATTTGCTTCTAAGCTGGCCGAACTTGGCGCACCCGCAGCCGCCCCGCCGACAGACGACAACGCGCCTAATAATGCAGGTAACATAAGACCGCCTTACTTTTTAGTAAGCAAATAAATGGTAATAGCCAAGCCCATACCACCCACCAAATACGGCAACATCCGACGCACCTCACCCGCCGCACCGACTGCCGCCGCTTTGTTGGTAAAGTTATTTACCGCATCTACTAAGCCGTTGCTGGCTTGTACGTTGGCAGGTTTACCGACGGCAATTGTCGGATCATTTGCGCCTGTGGTTTGCATGGCGTAAACAGGTTGTGCCACGCCTTTTTTAGCCAACGCAACTTGACTATAAACACTACCCGCTTTTTCGATATAGCCTAACGCCGAATCTAAAAACCCGAATTTTGAATCGCTCATTTTTATATTACCCCTTATCAAAAAAGGCGCATGACGCGCCTTTTTTTAGCACGATTAAATAGAATTAATACTTGCTAAGACGCTGTAATACAAATCTAAGCGCGCCGCTTCTAAGGCTTCAAACTCCCACAAAATCACCGCATCATCGGCAGGCATGAGGTTGAGACCTACGTTGTTATCTTCGACAAAATCCACCGTAGCAAAGTTTGTTTGACAGATTGCTTCATAGTGGCTTTGATAATAAACCGCTAACAAAGGACTGACTTTTTGATACAACGGGATGTTGTCCTTAGACACCGAGATTGTCGCTAATACATCGGCTGGCAATACTTCAACATTGGCTTGCGTCGGCACAATATGCACACGCTTTAACACATGCTGTGCTTTGCCGTAGCTGTAACCGATTTGATGAGTTCCGATAGACACCATATCCACCGATTGCTTGAAGAAACAAGGCAACAGGCCGAGCGGCAATTTCGTCGCGGTCACATTGGCATGAGTGACAATACGCGGCGAGGTTGCACCTTCAATATCAAACTCAATTTTAAAGGTTTGAACACCGCTGAATGTGTGAACAATGCTAGAAATCTGGTCGGCAAAATTACGAGCGCGAGGTTCTTCAAAATCTAAGATGAAGAAGGCGGCATTATCGACCGAACCTTTATATAGGTTGTCACGATGCAGGATTGACGCAGGCGCACGGATAAACACTTTACCGTTAATGAGCACGCGAATTTCTTTAATCATGGCGCGGGTTAAAGCACCCGATAGACCAAAGTAAAAAATGAGATTGTGGTACGACATACCTGTTGGCAAATCTAAACTGGCTGTACCCGTAGCGGCGAGATTGACAAAATCAGGCATCTTTTGACGAATAGGCATTTTTTATGCTCCCTAAAAAGTGGTTAAACGCTTAAACGTATTCGTTTAACTTAGGGATTTTTTTCGCAATGGCGATTGCTAAAATGGCGATAACGGCAATGGTGACGGCTTCTTTTACTGGAGGCATGGTGAGATACTCGTTTTGGTTGTTTATGTGCCGTGAGGCGATAAACAGACAGTAGCCAAAACGCCGCTTTTTAAGCAAATAACCCTTGCCCGACAATATCGGACAGCATTGACAATCGGATAACAAAAAGGCCGCGAGTGGCGGCCTTTTTATCTGACAAATTAATGTTTTATGGCTTTCTCATACGCGACAAACACCAACATATTAATCTCTTTTATCAAATGCCCCACAGCCTCGCATTGCTCAGGATCTAAAGGCTTGGCTTGATTCGCGATTAAGTCAGCAATGGTATTAATACTGGCAAAGCCCGTTTCTAAGAGTGAATGTAATTTTTTAGCGGTTGGATGGTCAAAATACGATTCGACAAGGGTGGAATTATTCATAGCTTTATATCCGTTGTATAGGTTTTTAACCCATCACCACCACTGCAAAATAATGGTGACAGACTGAATAAGGTTTGCAGACTGGTTACAACGACCCAGCAAGCCCGAAGGCTTCCCTATTCAGTCCGTCAAAACGCGGACACGAATATCAGGCACAAAAAAACCGCGTAACGCGGATTGTGCGTCGTTGAAAGTTCAGGCTGCAAAACCCGACTGGCATATGGGCCAGCGAGCAAAGCATAAGCCTGTCACTTTAAAACGTCAACCGCCCTTTTTCCATTTTGCGCTTTCGCATATTTTTATGCAGGTACTCCATTTTATCCCAATCTAGCCCCGTAATATCGGATAACGGTATATCCAACTCACGCGCCATATACACCCGATCATTTGCCCGTTGCATAGCGCAACAATGAATAACGCTGGCATTTCCAAAAAGCGTTTTATCGCTTTCGGCTGGCCTTTGAGTAATGCCGTATATGTTCGCGCCGTACTTTCGACCGCGACGCACCAACATACCCCAGCCCGCAGGTGCTTTTGCTGGACTGGTTACGTCTGCCAATTCTTCAGCAACAATGTCAGACATGACCCCATTTTCCGAACCCAACCGCGCAAAAACAAAGGCACACCGCGCCCAGTAGTCAAAATCGTCTAGGCTTTTGGCTTGATAACTGATTCTTGCCGTCGGATCTTGTATAGCTTTGGCTAACTGCTCCTTAGTAAAAACGGCTTTGGTGTTTTCGGTATATTGCCCCTCAATATCCCACACCAACAGACGCGAACTTGTCGCAATCTGTTGTTTTAGCCAAGCCGTTTTACCCGAGCCACTACTTCCAACAATGGCCGTTATTACGCCGTCATCAGTGGGTTGATGTTTGAGCATCGGGATTCATCTCTTTAAGTTTTTCGGCTTTGGCTTGTTCGCGCTTTTGGTTAATCACCGTGATTTTTGGGGCAAAAACCACATAAGCGGTATATGCCGCGATTAACTCTACTGGCAAGGTAAAACCGCTCATATTGGGAAAATGTTTTGCCAACGCAGGGGCAAGGCCATCGGCTAACTGTTGAGCCTCATCAATAATATCGCCTTCTTCGGTTTTGTACTTTTTAAGCTCCAAGTCAGGATGCAGCATTTTGACCATTGGTGATATTTCAACTATGGCGGCCTTCCACAAACCCAGTGGGCTGTTGTCCGCCTCTTGCTGCATTTGTTCCTGCGTTTTTTCGCCGTGAGCTTCATTCATCAACGCGTCAATTTCTGCGGTAATGGTGGGACTTGGGTTAAGCTCATTTTGTGGGATATTGTCGGGATTCATACTCTATTACTCCAGCCGAAAAGTGACGGCCTTGCTGGTGGTGGTGTTTGTTTTTCGGGTGGTGTGTGATTGTTTTCCGCTGGCTTGTCGGACATGGCGGCCTTTTCTTGTGCGGCTTCTAGTATTTTCTTAATGTGATTACTAAAAGCCACCTTGTTAGAGAACAAATCGCCGCACGTCGGACACGACAAATACGCTTTAGGCGGCATCCGTCGCAAAGCACCAACCTTTTGCTTGGTTGTTTTGGCTTGCGCGTCAATATTTCCGCACACAGGACACGTTATTTTTGACATTCTGCTTTTACCTCTCTGTTTGGTTTTTTCATTTTTTAATAACTTCCGTACAGTTATTGCCACAAGTCCAAGAGGGCGAGCCCTTCGGCACGCCATCAAATGCCCCCACACTGGCGGCAAATCCTACAAAATCACCGAACGAAAAACTTCCTGCCATCGCATGAGATACGCTATAGGCTTCAAGCGCGTCTTGAGTCGTCAATCCCTGTTCGTCTTTCGGTGCTGTTTTTAATTTCCATTTTTTCGCTGTTCGCGTTACTAGCATGTCGTCGCCCATAACAACGCCGATCAAGCGGCTTTTTGGTTCTTGATACTTGTTAAGCGTCGGCAATCGCATAATTTCAGCGTCGGGAACGTTTTCAATCCCGTCAAATTCTGCGGCAAGTGTTTTTAGGTCATCTGAGAATGTGTGCTTTTTGAGTAGCGGCTTATAGCCTTGTGATTTTGCGTACTGGTAAGCAATCATGAAGCCGCAATAGTTTTTATTCTCTGCGAGACTCCATAGCAGGTATAAGCCGCCGTTTACTTCGTCGCTTTTTCTAATGCGTCTTAATTCGCGCCATAGCCCTATAGGTGCGCCGCCGATGAACTGGAATTGACGCGCACCCCACGCACTAGCCCACGCCTTAACGCGCTTTGCCCCGTCTTTGCCATCAGTGACTACTTCGCCATCCCTGTCGGTCATGTCGTCGATTTTTGCGCCGTCTAGGTTCTTACAAACGTACTTTGCTATATAACCTGCTGCACCGCCCTTAAACGGGTTTATAGTGATTGTTTTAACTCGGTTAATGAGTGCGCCGTTTTCTGTGCCATCAACCTGGAGGAAATAGTCACGGATGACTTTAATTCCGATTTTGGCTTGCTTGGCTGACTCAAACCACAACAACAAATGCCAGTGTGGACAAGCGTCTTTGTGTGGCTCTGTAACTCTGACACCATAAATGGCGATTTTTCTACGCGCTAATTCTGCCCGTATTTGTGCCCATGTTGTCGTCATGTATTCTTGAACTTGTTTTGGTGTGTAGCCGTTCCATTTGTCGCCCTTTGAACGGTGATAGGTGCTAGGTGCTGTCGGTGTGATGAAGCGGCCACAATGCCCGAAAAGGGCTGCATATTGCTCCATGCCTTTTATACGAGTCATTAATTCATTACGACGTAGGCGAGTATTGCCGATGCTTTTTTGCTGTACGTCTTTTAGGTTCAACGTCTCGCCGTCTTCGTTTTCTAAAGTGCTACGTTCTAGCCATTCATTAAGCCTTAAGGCATTGTCTTGGGTAATTTTTAATAATTCATCACTACAATATTTTTTGACTTTGCCGACGGCCATCCGTTTATGTTCGGCCTCTCTTACATCGCGCTTTTTAAGCTGGCGCGACCACCACTCCACCGACTCTAGGCGTAGTTTTTCGGGAATCCAACCGACTGCACTATGTGGCATTTTTACGCGCTGAGATAAAACGAATGATTCGATCATGTCGCGTTCGGTTTGCTGTATTGCCTGTGCTTTTTGATCTGCAAATTTTAGTCGGCAATAGTCGGCGCAATCCTTCGCTTTGAAGCGACGATTAATCCATTTTTCGGTATTGGTAACTTTTTGCGCGTGAGCGTTAATCGCTTCGCTGGTGATGTCCTGCCAATTTTGGTTGTCTGGAATAAAACTATTTATAAAAGCTGTCATGTTCTGCACTCGCTTAATGCGTCGGCCACCTGATACATGACGCACGCATGATGAACCGCGCTAATCATTTCTATAAGCTGCTTTTCGGTGCGTCCTTTTGTTTGCAAACCTATTAATGACTCGCCTTTATAATCAATATCTATAAAACCATCTTCGCACTCATAAACGCTCAACTCCCCTTCCGTGGCTGTGTTGACTTTTTTGTGAAGCAAAGCGACACGGTCAGCAAATGAGAGTTGAGAGGCCATGATTAAGCCGCCTTTAACTTTTCATCTATCCCGCAACCAATACCGACAAAATCAGGGCGTGATGTTTGAAAGTCTAAAAATGTTTCTAGCCGCTCTGTTGCCGTTTTTATATGCTCTTTAACGTGTTCCGTTTTTATCTGTTTATTCAAACACTCCAAATACCCAACAATTGCTGAGATTGCCGCTTGATCCTTGCCTCTAAAAACAATCACTGGCTCGTCTGCTGATATCCAGTAGCCGCCATTTGCCGAAAAAATACGGCCATCTAAAAAGCAATACTTTGGATCATTTACTGTTTTTATATCTTCGGCTTTTGGTGCTGGTGTAACGTCGTCGCGGTAAGTATTTTTTTGCATGATTAAGCGTCCAGTTTTTCAGATAACAGTTTGATTAGAATTTTAAATTCACCATGAGAAATAGCCTCATCAAGTAATGCACCTGCAAGCCATAGCGTTAAATTGACTACGCCCACGCCTGAAGTGTGCATATTCTCAATTTGTCGTTTTAGTGTTTGGTAAGACACGATTGAAGCCCCGTTTTTGTTATTGGGCTAATGTATATCCACGCAAGGACATATGTCCACACGTATCTATATAGCTAAACATAGAAATACACCCTACTATTAACCTGTAATAATATTTGAGGCTTGACAAGTGGACGATTTCAAAGTTTCAGACCTTAGAACAACTGTTGAGCTACTTGAAATACTTCGCAAGTATCAGATTAGCAAAGGTTTTTCAGGTACGGACTACCGACTAGCTAAGATTCTACAAATCAATCCTAATAGCGCTCAAAACTTGATTCATAAGGGCGGGATAATGAGTGATGAGACGGCCATGCACGTCGCGCATGAGTTAGGTTTGCCGTCTTCTTACGTTCTTTTGTGTGCTTGGCATGAAAGAAATAAGAATGAAGCGACAAAAGAGGCTATAAAAGAAATAGCCGACAAGTACTTGAAAGTTAGCGTTTTTATTCTTGTTGCCAGTGTAATTTTTAATACATCGTCCCTACTTTACGCCCTCGCATAATTCATTGCGTCAAATTGGCGCGGCTTCTCAAATGTATATTATGTTAAATAACTACTAATAATGACAAGCCTTCTCATTTGTAATAAATACTACATAATATGTAACGTGAGATTTTATTACAAAGTGGCAAAAATGAGACTTAGTACACGCTTTTCATGCTCTCGTTATCGTTTTTTCTTTTTGTTCACTCCGAACATAT
>ERZ724506.723-NODE-723-length-11458-cov-9.573972_pt1 | contig 11458 bp, 5 predicted proteins | sample MGYA00376039_ERZ724506 | MGnify/ENA primary metagenome ERZ724506 (study PRJEB28724, sample SAMN07190887) | wastewater metagenome | isolation source: effluent of sewage treatment plant in Hong Hong | place: USA: Christiansburg, Virginia | collected 2016-03-01 ... | reverse complement strand
CCAAACCCCAAACCCCAAACCCCAAACCCCAAACCCCAAACCCCAAACCCCAAACTAATAATACTATAAAAAATATATAATTAAAAAATTATTATAAATAATTTATACAATGTGAATAACACGCTCTAAAATACTGATAATGATGTATGTAATCGTGTCATTAATATCTTTAACATTTGTTATTAAAAAATCTAATAAACTAATTCCAGACCTCCCCGAAGTTGAATTTCTAAACAAAAAAGATAAATGAAAATTTTTGGAAATCATTTTTTGAAGTTGAATAATTCTAGAGAGAGTTTCAGGCTTACATAATTTTAAATTCTATAGATAAGAATTAGACAAACCCTGTGCTTTGAGTCCATAGTAGATTTGTAAGACCAAAAAATTCTGTGAAATAAACTGCAAATGTGACCCATCTTAAATTCCAAGTAAATGGCTCAATGAAGATCACAATTTATAAAGCTACTCTATAAACTCTGATCCTTTTTTAGATTATTTAAAACCAGAAAATAAAATACAAACAGACAAAAATTCATCCTGGAGTTAAGAGCAATTTCTCTCCGAATAAGTTTAGTATGTTGATTTGACTCTCGATAGAGAAGAATACACAGACTATTAGGGATAGATGATATGGAACTATGTTTATAATACTCATTGTTAAAATTCAGAAAAATTGTGCCAAGACAACAAATTTCTTTATAAGCTTATATCAGGCATGCACATGAGTGTTTCCTCTCACTTATCTTACTTCTATAAAGAAACTCCAAATTCTTAAGCCAAACCAAATCTAAATGCTTATAAATAAAGACTTGATGGAAAAAAAGAAAGGCTTGGAAATTTACTCTTTGTTAATTGATTACTAACACTAGCATTTAATTAGTATTTTCCAACCATGATTAATTTACCAGTTGATTCCGGAAACTTTTTTGATGATTAAAAAGCTTAATTAGATCTTAAAGCTTTGGCTGAGTAAATGTTTCTTCTAAAAGAAGTTCCTTTTGACTCAAGCTTGTTCTTTGGGTAAATATATTCCCAAGAAGAATAAAGAAAGATTTTTATATAATATTTTAAAGAGATTTTTGAAGCTTTAAATTGCGTTGATTGCAAAAAATGTAGACTATATGGAAAGATGCAGGTGGAAGGTCTTTCTGTTGCTCTAAGAATACTCTTATAAAAATCTGATTAAATTTCAAGAAATGAGTTTATTGCTTTTATTAATACTTTCAATAAATGGAGCTAGTCAATAGAAATATATTACAAGTTTTAAGAATTGGATTTTAGTGAATTTAATAAGTATATTGCCAAAGTAGCTATAATATAAGGACTTGTTTTTGTAGTCTTGTTTGTCTTAGCAAAAAAAGAGAAAAAAGAACATGAATAGAAATTATAAGAAAAAAAGAACGAATAATAATATGAAAAATTTACCATTATTTAAGAGTGATTTTTTAATAAGTAATTTATGTAATGCTTGGTCTATTCATTTTAAGGTCTTTGAATTTGATAGCTTTATGTAGAGGCATTAATTATTTAAATTCCTTGCTCTTTCAATGATAATTGATTGCCAAAGCTATCCCCAATCTAGAAAAAGACTTTATTTCATACAACGTATTTATTTATTTTCTCCTTAAGGTCTTAAATGGAACAATTATCTAATACATCGAAATTGAGTTATTGATTTATCATTATAAAAATTTAATTAATTTTATTTTTTATCTTTTTTTATTTTTTTATTTATTCTAAGATCTTTTTTGTTGACAAAGAATAAAATATTTTATGTCACTTATTTAGCTTTAAGAGCTTCTTAAAAGGTCCAAATATTTTTCATGATTTTTATTGAAGAATTTTTTTCAATTTTTAATATCAATTTATTAAGCCTTTTTAGTAGTTATTAAGTAAGATTTTCTTCATAATGGTTTTTGAGATAGTCTTTAAAATCCATGTTAAAACTCTGAGACTAGAAAATAAGATTTAAATAATTTTAATTAAGGCATCAAGTTAAAGTAGACTTATGAGTTGTTTGTATGTATATAGAGCTTCCAGGAAGATAAAACTTCTCGAGAGAAATATTTTAATTTTTTGAAAGTTTGCCAAAATAAAAATCATAATAGCATTTTTCATCTCCAAACTTACTTCCTGTACAAAAAATTATATTATTCCTTTTGAGTTGTTTTATAAGAAATTTAAAGCCTCAATGTATGACAAATTTGAGATTTTCCTCATTTCTTTTTTATGTTAGATTTTATTTAAGTTATATGGTATAAAGTTAGTCATTAAAATCATGTCAAAACTTAATAATTTCATAAAGCTGATCTTTTTATTGTTATTTAAGACCATCAATTTCTTCTTTTAAAAATTTCGATTTAAAATAAATCTAAAACAAAATATTTAGTAATTTATTTTCTTAAGATTTTAATTGAAATGTTTCAAATTAAAAATCTTTCTTTTATAATAGTTCTTCACTATTTTTAGTCTTCTTATTATTTTCAGCATGATTAGTTTGAAAGTCATCTGATTTTAACTAGAATTTTAAAAATATGGATTCAAGATCCTAAGCCTACTTTAGATAATTAGAGTGTAAACTAAGATTACTGTTATTTGATTTATTTTCTAGCAAATAAATTCCACTTTTTAAATCATCTTGTACAAAAAGCTCTGTAAATTATTGGTGAATATCATAATCATTATTTTCGAACTATTGGCTAAATATTTCAAAGTCTTAAAATGCTTTTTCAAGATCATCTTATTAAAGAACATTTTGGTTACTGTTTTTTACTGAGTTTGTTGGAGACATGTTCAATAATCTTTCTTAATAAGTAGCACAATATATACTTGGATTTTCTTATAAGGAATCATATTAGAGCTCGCTACTACACAAGCTCTTGTTTAATAAACTCATTATATTATATATAAATTAATATAGTTAAATAAATAGACAAATAAAATAATAATACTATGTCTTTTTCTTCTTAATAAAATCTTGAACAATAATCTATGTGGTCCAATTTCAAATAATATTTCAGCTATAACCCATCTACCTTTAGCGGAGCAATGGACATAATAGCTTGCCAAAATCATAGAAATTCAATAAAATCCACTGAGTTTCATTTTAGAGCTGGAAAATTTTAGCTTTTTAAAAGTCACTATAAAATAGCTAAAATTTTCATTAATGATGCTGATATTTAGGAGCACATGTTGTTTTCCAACTAGGGAATAGCTTATTTTGAATATGAAAAAGAAGTCATAGAGTCTGATGACGAGACATTAGCAATTGTTTTAAATGAAAAATAAGTTTTTGAAAATAAGGATTAGAAAGAATATAAGGAACAAAAATATTAAAGATGTAAGTCTAGTGAAGTTCAGAGTTAAATAAGGATGAATAAAATATGACTATCATTGTGTGGACACCTGTTGAATAATACTCAAACACTTAAATAGTAGTTAAATATTTTTATTTAAAAGGAAATCCAATAAAATGAATATTAAGAGTATTGTAACGATATAATAGAATCAAAAAACTTAAGGATTTTATACAACGATTAAATAATAGACTTATAATAATATCTTATATAGTCATTTAGTATTCTTGCATTTAATAGATAATAATTTTCAATACAAAATGATTATTAACCTCAAATAACATAAAAAGCAAATACCAAAAAGAATAAAAAAAATAAAAGCTTAATAAAAACTCTTTATCCATAAGATTAGTTATGGGATAAAGCAAATCTTGTTCCTGGAAGAAACAAAATCAGTTTAAAATTCTAAGGTAATTTAGGAAAAATTTACGAAATAAATTCTTTTATTTATTTTTATATTTTATAAGAAAACTAAAAAATTATTGTATCAGATATTGATGGTACAATAACAAAGTCTGACATACTTGGCTACATAATGCCATTTGTTTCTTTTGACTGGACTCACTCAGACATTGCCTCATTCTATGATGAACTCAAATGAAGAAACTATTTAATAGTGTATTTGACTGCCTGAAACATTGGACAGTCAAACAGAACTTGATCATACTTGTTTCAGCTACAGTAAAGCCATGTTAAATTACCCGATGGACCTATAATAACTTATCCGGGAAGGTTTTTAGAGTCATTTAGACAGGAGCTTATTAAAAAAGATGCTGATATTTTTAAGATAAAATTCCTAAGAAGAATTTAAAAAGTTTTCTCAGACTCAATTCACAATCCAATTTATGCAGGCTTTGGTAATAAGGCTACAGATGCTTGAGCCTATTCTACTGTTGGTATTTTAAGGGAAAGAATTTTTACAATATAAACAAATGGAAATATAAATTAACTTGGAAGTCAAACCCAACTAACATATTCTACCTTGTTGGAGAAAATTGATGAGTTTTTTCCAGATAATAATTATGAGTAAATGAGCATAGATAAATAGTCGTTTAATCAACAAGAGGAGTCTTATGATGATATTTAATATTGGAAATCAAGTTACTTTTAATAATCTATACTTTATAATGATATTTTTGAGTCAAAGTGATATTGAGGAAATGCAAGAAAAAAGCTTAAAGATTCCTTGCAAAGATGTTTGATAATGGTTTGGCATCCTTGAGCCAAAGAATTAATAAGAGGTGATTAATAGATGAAAGATTTTGCTAGGGATAAAAGATGAGGAAATTAAGCAGAGAAATTAAGATAGCTTATAAATTGATTATAAAGACCAGAATAATGATAAAACTAAAGACTAAAATATTAAAGATTAAAGCTAACAATAAATTTAAGAGGAAGAGTTCTCAGAACTAGAATCAGATACAGAGCTTGATTAGAGACAAAATCATCTAGTCTTTAAACCAAAGAATGCCATTTAAATATAAGAAAAAATAAGCAATATTCCTACATAGAAAACCATGAATACAGAGATTGATTTTTTTAAGCATATTTCTAAAACTAATCTAGACAAAAAAACCGCCTAACCATAATCTATAATAAAAAATAATATCCAGACATAACAAAATAATTCTGATGATTATTTAACACAATTACTAAATAAGAAGGCATAAGAGACTTGATAAATATAACAAAAAAATGCATAAAAAAGAACTCAAGAAATTGAAAAACAATTACCTTGATTTAATTTAAAGCAAGATAATTTACCCAAAAATACTGTCAAAAAAACCACAAAAATCATGGCTCAAAAACCAATTTAATAAAATCATAAAATTATAATAATGAAATTATTTATAGTCTTTTTCTTTAGAATATTAATATTTGATACAAAGCCTGCTTTTGTAACAAGATATGATAAAGAAAACAAAAAAATGGAGTAGATAGACTGTGACAATAACTGTAGCATGTGTATTCTTGATCATGTTACTGACTTTAAGACCACTTGATGCATAATGTGTTAAGCCTAGTATTATTTAACAGATGCTTAAAAATGTGAGCCATGTATTGAAAACTGTGCACATTGCTAAGGACCTGAGTTAAAAGATTGTCAAGCACTTGAACATGGATTCTATTATAATTCCTAACAAGATGAGATAGAGAGCTGCTAAAATTTGAATACAGATGTATGTGATGAAAATCGACTGCCATTAAAATGCAAAAGCGGATTTTATTTAGAAGAATAATAAAAAGCCTGTATTGACTGTAAGATTGCAGGCTGCAAAAAATGCAAAATCTTAAACGGAAAAACAAGCTGTACTTAATGCCAAAAAGAAGGCTATTATTAAACAGAAGAAACTTGTAAAAAATGCTCATAAAATTGTCAATCATGTGAGCAAGAAACAGGAAAATGCTAGCTTTGTAATGATGGCTATTATGTTAACCAAGTCACACACTAGTGTAATAAAATTACTGTTGAGAATTGTAAACAACAATCTGAGAATGGTACTTGTGAAAATTGTATGTCAAATAGCTACTCTGAAAATGGACAATGTTTTTTATGTGAAAAGGAAATTGAAAATTGCGTAGCCTGTGCTTTGATAAACAATAAACCAAAATGCAAATTTTGTGAGAATGGCTACTATTTGGACTCAAAGTCTTTGTGCTAAAAGAACCCAGCTAATTGCAAGGAATATGATAGTAGGAGCAAAAAGTGTTTGTCTTGCTATTAAGGTTCTTATCTACATAACAATGAATGTGTTTAATGTGACATAAATAACTGCTAGATTTGTGACTCAAAATCCAAATGTTTCCAATGCAAAATTGGAATGTTTTTTAACTCAAAGTCTCAAAAATGTGAAAGTTGTCCAGCAGACTGTCTTCATTGTGTGAGTGAGAAAAGATGTGTTACATGTTCAGTTTGAAGGTTCTACCAATAATCCTATTTGGTAAAGGAGGAAGAAGAGGATTTTAGTTTTAATCACAATCCCTTAGGTAGCATATTAAGTGCCTTTTTTGGTAAGGATCTATTTAGTGACATGAAGACACATGTTTTCAATTAAATCTAGCACGGAACTTGTGTGTCTAAATGTCCTGCAAAATAATTATCAGAAAATTAGAAAGCTATTTTATTGTCAAGAAAATGTATGGTTTTTAAAGAAGATGATTAGTCAAATTAGACACCAGGAGAAAAAGCAAATGAGCATACTATAAAGACAGTAAATGAGATCTTCTAAGAAATAAAATAGGCTTATGAATAATACTAATAAAAAAACACATAGCTCTAAAACTCACTAGAAACACCTTAATATAAAAAAGAAACAAATGACACATAATGCTTTTATAAAGGGATTGTTAAAAAATCAGTTTTGAACAATATTTTTCCCTACAATGTTTGCCGATGTGTGGAGGGTTATTAAGGACAAAATTGCAACTTTACAACTGACTATATAAAGAACTACAATCTTAGCCTTCACAATCATATTAACAACTTATAGATATCTATTCTTCATTATAGCGATGTGGATTTACAAACAGTACTTATGATACTAAACCAGCTTATTCTCTTTGAACTTGATGATGATATTTTATTATAGTTCTCTTTAATACTTACAACAATAGAGAAAAAGTTCTCATAAATTGTATAGTTTATTTACTTCTATTTTGTAATAGATAATTTGATCCAAAAATATGTATAGAAAATTCTCAATGTCTAAGAGCTGAGATCTGAACTAGGTGACGATAATGCAGAAAACCAAATCTTAATACAGGAAACAAACTAAGCACAACTAAACTAATTAATACAATTTATGATAAGCTGTTTTATTAAGACTCAGTTTGGAATGGCACTTGACAGCAAATAGAAAGTTATGTTCAGCATGTCTATTCTTAACTTTGTCTCCATGGAAGAAATAAATGTTAAAGAATTTGCTCAAAATTAAATCGTTTTTACACTAACATAAAATCATAGCAACAGTAAAGTAAGAAATATTTCTAAAATAAAACTTAACTTTAAAAATCCTCAGGAAATAAATGAGCTTTGGCATTTGAAGATTATTGTTTTAAATTAAGAGATTTTTTATTTCTATTTGAAAGAGTTTTAAGATGATAGTCTTGTAAGTGACTTGATACTGCTCAAGCTTACAGTAGGCTAAAATAGTATAGAAGAAGTGCCTCTGATACAGGCCAATATAGCGAGCATTGAAATTGAGATGTTTTTGAAAGCAGACTCTTTAAACAGTTAGTACAAGTGTGTTGTTTATGATTAGAAGGACTTTAGTGAAAAGTACGAAATATAGTCAAGCAATTAAGACATCAACTAAGAGAGAAGAGTAGACTACACAAAATGTAGTTTTGGATAAGATGCAATTGAGAAAATGTTTAACTCTGCAATAGGCGTTGTTTATTAATAAATATATTATAATTATAATTTTTAAATTCTCGTTATTTATAATGAATAAATTAACGCAAATTCTAATAGGAATTTATATACTCATAAATGAAGGCTTATTTGATACCTTGATTAAATAGGAAACAAGATAGCCATAAAAATTTCATGAAAAAATTCTACAAATTTTATAACAATCAAAATGCTAAATAACCAATACTTTGTCTTTATGTTAGAATCATCTGTCTCAAAATCTTGGCTTTATAATTCAGCAAGCTGATACTAGTATTTATGATGTAAATAAATACATAAACAAGTATATGCTTCAGCCTTTAAATTACAATAATATGGAGATAGATAGCATGTTATAATAATTTTAAGTAATAAACACAATTTCTTAGCAAATTAATCATTTGTAGAAAAATGTTCCAACTTTGCCTTTGTAAGTTTTTCTAAAGAAATAAAGTATAGAATAAGCAGTAAACAGTATAAGCTGAAAAAAGTTTAAATACGAAACAAGATAATATATTATATAGATGATTAATAAGAAGTTTAGAAAAGGAGTAAATAGTCTTCAAGTTGGTCTTGAGAATCTGAAGATAAAAAGAACTACTAATATTTTAAGAGACAATGTAAGAGCAGTACGTAACTAAATTATTAGTTTAATTTAACAAGCCAATAAAAAGTTTGTTAAAGCATATTATTTCTGAGATCATCTAAAGAAAAACTCATATATAGTTTTATCATAATTTATAGTACAGTATTACAATCTTGTTGCCAAAATGTTTTTGGAGTATCAAATAAACCAAATACTTATTAACTACTATTTAAATGTTATGCTTGATCTTCATATTTAGTTTCATAAACAGTAGCTGGCTTAAGGTATTCAAATAACATAGTGCTAGAAAAATGATAAGCTTATGATTCATGACTTTATTATTAAAAACTATGAAAAGATCATTGTGACTCTGTAACAATAAAGCTCTTCTCCTAAACTAATGTAAAGTTTCAGAATTTTTACTGCAAAAATAATTATGATTTTTAAATTTTGATTATGAAAACTTTAAGAGCAAAAGCTTAAGTGATTTTAATTTGCTTTATCTGAGATGTTTGCCTCTTAGAATAAGAAACTTAAAATTGCTTTATATTACTAGATTAAATAATCTTTCTAAACTGTTTTGGAGGCGTGCATGTATTCTCAATAGCTTAAATAATGCTTCAATAATTTTATAGAATAAATTCTTATACAAATGTGACATCAAAACTGAGTATAGTTTAGCTTCTCTAAATATGATGTCTATACTTATTATAGAAGTGCCATAACAAGTTTATTAGACAATATCTAGCCATAAAATTGGCTTGACTTTAATGAGCTCAAAAAAGAGTTCATTGACAAATCCATCTGACTTCTATTAAATATATAGCAAAAATATTATATATTTGAGAACTATCATTTTGAAGAAAAGCTTACATAATTACTATAAGAGCTTAAAGAGAAAGATGACACTAGAAGACTCTCGGGTGAGATTTGCTTTACTTAGCAAACAATTGATAAAATTAATCTATGGAGATTTAAACTTAATCAAAATAATGTTCAAAGAGAGTCTTGAAGTGTTTAAAACTATATTGATAATGATATTATGACTGAGATTAGAAGTTTCTCATAAGTTGATGTTTGTCCATTTTATTAGCTTAATGCCCAGGAAAATAGTCTAGCTCATAAGGTATATTTTAATAACAGTTTGTTTAAGAAAAAAAGTAATTAAAAAGATTAACAAGAAAATAAAGAGGAGAAATAATAAACAATTTCTGCTATGGCAAAAATACAAAATTAAGAAATCAAAAGTGAATTGAATAAAAAAGAAGAAATGGAGGCCTTGAAGAAAAACTTAAAGATTAAATTAATAGAAAAAAAATGCAAAAACAATAAAGATAATTGTGATATTTCTCAGGATGAAGCTTAAGAGCGAAAATTATTAGATGAAATTGACAAGATAATAGATTCTTTTTAATAATGTTTATAATGAAATTAATTTGTAGATAATAAATATCTTGTTTTAGATTTTTGGCTTTCATTATTTGATTACTAAGCTGTTTGTTGCTATCTTTATGAGGCTGTCTATGGCTACATTGCGAAATCTTCAAAACTAGGATAATTTACCATTGGTCCTAAATAGTTTTAATATTCCTAATTTAAAGTTCCAATATAGTTATTTAGTCTTGTTGGCTCTTATTGTTGTTTCGGATAGTCTATATTAGGATTTAGTATTTATTGTTATTAAGTTACTACATTTTTTTGATTAATAAACTGTTATTATTATACAGAAACTTAGTTTGTTTATAGACTTTAAAAAACAGTAAAAAATACAGAAGCTTTTTTCCTTGTATTAAAGAAAATAAATTTCTATTTAACGGTTTCTAATTCAATAGTAAAAATAGAATAAAAAAATTTTGATTTAGCTGAAAAATAATTCTATTAATTACCTTTTAAATATTCATTAAGATTAATCTCTATTTTTAGCTCTCCATTTTACTAAAGCTTATTCATGTCCACTGAAGTAGACATCAATTTGTTTTCCTCTCATATCAACACAGTTTGATCTCAAAGATAGAAAAATACTTACTGCTTTAGTTTTATTCACAAGTCACTACAGTCAAGTTATTATTTATTGTCAAATTTTATATAGAGCTAAAGTATTTGATCTTAATAGTAATAATTTTTATATAATGTTATTTTCAAATATTAAGGGCTTTTAATGAAGCCATAGAGGCTGTTTTAGATTAAAGTTTCTTAAGATAAACTTTCAACTAATTAAAATCATTTTTTATTTGATATATTTTGTTTGGAATGAGGACATATTACTGTTGCAAAAATATCATATTTTATTTGATTAGAATTGCCTCAGTTTTTTCAAGAATCATACAGCAAAGACGAGGGCAAATGTTATTATGTATTTATAGAAAATGGTATATTAATTTGGCCCATTTCAAAGTTTTTTTTATTTATTGTAAAAATTTATCAGAAATTTTCAAAAATAATTTCCTTATCTTTAAAATTGCCTTTAGTGTCTCAAAACGCTTTTTTAAGCCTTTAATAATAGCTACTTGTAATTTGAGGACCGGCTAAATCACTTGTAACAAAAATCTTATTATAGCCTCAAATACAAAGAGTTATAAAGTTTGTTTATATTGGCTGATTTAGTGTTAGCATAATGTGCCCGGTAATTGTTTCTCCTGAGTAAAAACAATCTTTATCAAGCTGTATTTACATACTACCAATTTAGGAATTAGTTGTACTCATTATTTTACCCATTATAATTTTAACTTATTTAATAGTGATATGCTTTTTTGATTTCTGAGGCAATTGATTTCTTTATATATTTTTTTCATAATGCTTAGATAAGAACATCCTAATTTATTATGGGAGAAGTATTCAATTGCTAATCAGAGAATTCTTTGGCATGATTTAATTAGTATATTTTTTCAAGCATTTTATTCTTTGAAATAATTCATTGAAACTTATTGTACAATAAACAAGCTTATTGTTATAAATCTTTATTTAAATTCTATAATAAAAAAATATCTAATAATTTTTATTGAGTTTCTAGTTTTAAAAATAGATTTCTGAAAGCAGAAACATCCTTAGAATAATATTCTTTAATATAAGCGAAGTATTATGTAAAGTCTTGATTAATAATTTATTATTATATCTATTCTTTAT